>Ga0209344_10000301_pt1 | contig 95129 bp, 93 predicted proteins | sample Cruoilmetagenom6_FD_187293 | JGI IMG/M metagenome (GOLD analysis project Ga0209344, IMG submission 187293) | Oil polluted marine microbial communities from Coal Oil Point, Santa Barbara, California, USA - Santa Barbara Oil Seep Sample 6 (SPAdes)... | ecosystem: Environmental > Aquatic > Marine... | reverse complement strand
CCCGCGATGGCGCAGCCCTCGCCCGATCCGGCCACGGCGGCGCTTGCGGCGTCAGAGCGGCTTGGCCGCGCGTCAGAGGCGCTTGGCAAGGCCGAGGGCGCGCAAAATCGCGTCAAGGCGCTGACCGAGACGATCACCGCCTTTGAGGACGGGCTTGAGGCGATGCGCGACGGGCTGCGCCGGGCGGCGGTGCGCGAACAGGCGCTTGCCGCCGAATTGCGCGCGCGCGACCAAGAAATCGCCCAGCTTCTGGGCGTGCTTCAGACCATGGGCAACGCGCCGGTGCCGGTCTTGCTGATGCATCCGGCGGGGCCGGTGGGCACGGCGCGGGCGGGCATGATCCTCTCTGAGGTTGCCCCGGCGCTTGATGCGCGCGCCCTGTCGCTGCGCGACAAGGTTCAGGAGTTGAGTATGCTGCGCGCCCTGCAACAAAGTGCGGCGAACAAGCTTCAAGAGGGGCTTGAAGGCGTGCAAGAAGCCCGCAGCGCGCTTAGTGCCGCAATGGCCGAGCGCACCAACCTGCCGCGCCGCTTTACCGAAGATCCGGTTAAAACCGCGCTTTTGATCGCCTCGACCGAGACCCTTTCGGGCTTTGCCAGCGGGTTGAGCGAAATCGCGGTCGATGAGGCGCCGGGAAGCCTGCCGGATATCAGCGCGCGCAAGGGGGCATTGCCGCTTCCGGTTGAGGGCACCATTTTGCGCCGTGCAGGCGAGGCCGACGCCGCAGGCATCAAACGCCCCGGTATTGTCGTCGCCACTCGCCCGCGCGCCCTTGTGCGCACCCCGGCGGCGGCGACGGTGCGCTATCGCGGCCCCTTGCTTGACTACGGAAATGTGATCATTCTGGAGCCGCAATCGGGGATTTTGCTGGTGTTTGCCGGGTTGGATGTTGTCTATGGTCAAACAGGCCAGGTGCTTCCCGGCAATAGCCCGGTCGGGTTGATGGGCGGTGCGGGCGCAGAGGGTGATCTGCTTTTGGCCGCCGATTCCCAGGATATGGGTTCCGAACGGACGCAGACGCTCTATATTGAGGTCAGACAAGACAATTCCCCAGTGGACCCGATTGCGTGGTTCAAGACCGACAAGGATGACTGATACATGAAAAAGTTCCTGATGGCCGCCTCGGCCGGTATTTTGACCGGTGCGATTGTGACAACCCAGGTGGCGGCACCGCTTTTGGCGCAGGAAGCGTCTGATTCTACTGACGTTTACGAACAGCTTGATCTGTTCGGGGATATTTTTGAACGCATTCGCGCGCAATATGTCGAGGATGTCGATACCAAGGATCTGGTTGAGGCGGCGATCAACGGCATGCTGACCTCGCTTGATCCGCACTCCAGCTATCTGTCACCGGACGATTCCGAAAACATGCAGGTGCAGACCCGTGGCGAATTTGGGGGCCTTGGCATCGAGGTTACGCAGGAAGATGGCTTTGTCAAAGTTGTCTCGCCGATGGATGGCACCCCCGCCGATCAGGCCGGGATGGAATCAGGCGATTTCATCACCCATGTCGATGGCGAAAGCGTTCTGGGCCTGACCCTGAACGAGGCGGTCGACCTGATGCGTGGCCCGGTTGGCAGCGAAATCATCATCACCGTTGTGCGCGAAGGCAAGGCGGAACCGTTTGATGTGTCGATCATTCGTGACACCATCAAGCTGACGGCGGTGCGCGCGCGCGTCGAGCAGAACGCCGTGGTGCTTCGGGTGACCACCTTCAACGATCAGACCTATCCCAACCTTGAAAGCGGATTGGCCGAGAAGATCGAAGAGCTTGGCGGCGAGGAAAGTGTCAGCGGTATCGTTCTTGACCTGCGCAACAATCCCGGCGGGCTTTTGACGCAGGCGATCAAGGTGTCGGATGCGTTTCTCGACAAGGGCGAGATCGTCAGCACCCGTGGCCGCAACCCGCAGGATGGCGAGCGCTTCAATGCGACGCCCGGTGATCTGGCCAATGGCAAGCCGATTGTCGTGCTGATCAACGGCGGCTCTGCAAGTGCCTCCGAGATCGTTGCCGGCGCGCTTCAGGATCACCACCGCGCGATCGTTGTCGGCACCAAGAGCTTTGGCAAAGGCTCGGTTCAGACGGTCATGCCGTTGCGTGGCAATGGCGCGATGCGTCTGACCACCGCGCGTTATTACACGCCGTCAGGTCGTTCCATTCAGGCGCTTGGCGTGAGCCCGGACATCCTTGTGCAACAGCCCCCCCGTGCGGATGAAACACCGGCCGAGGATGAGGCCGCCGCAAATCGCCCGAGCCGCTCCGAGGCTGACCTGCGGGGCCGTTTGTCAAACGACAGCCTGACCGAGGATGAGATCAAGCAGATCGAAGAAGATCGCGCCCGCGCCGAAGAGGCGGCCAAACTACGCGAAGATGATTATCAACTGGCCTATGCGATTGATATCCTGCGCGGTTTGTCGGTAATCGGCGGCGGCAACTAAGATAAACGTCTTGACATGAAAGGGCCCTGTTCCGTTGGGAGCAGGGCTTTTTTCATGGGGACCGATGTCAACTCCGAGTGCTTGGTGACCGATGCTGCGACAAGCTCATTTCGACGTTAAAGGGGGTGGTCACAACTGATCAACGCAACACACTGTGCGAAATTCGCAGCTGGTGTTTGGTCGTGCAAGGTCTTTCGGGGCCGTTTTTTCGGCTTTGTCGATTCATCTCCTCGTCCTGCAATTCATTGGAGCGGCGTCCAACTCTCACCGATTTCCAGCTTTCGTGCTATACTTGGGCGGCCAAAGCCGACCGGCCTTGGTTTTTTGAAATTGATGGGTGAGGGACTAAAATGTTTGCTCGTGTTACTCATTACAAAATGAAGCCCGGTTCAAGGGATGCCGCAGCCGGGATCATGAACTCGCTTAAGAGCCAGATCATGGGAATGCCCGGGATGCATAATTTCATCAACGTCGCGAATGAGGATGGCAGCGGCTACGTTATCGCAGTGGTCGAGAGTGAGGCTACTTCGAATGCCAACGCCTCAAAGGTGGCGGAACTCTGGGGCGCATTTTCCGACCATTTGGAGGCTGCCCCCAAAGCCGTCGGCTATGACGTCATTGCGAATTGGAGTAATTGAATGGAAGTAAACTCCGCATAGCGACCCTTGAGCCAGGCACACCGAAATCGTCATGACAGCGAGCATTCTGCCGCGTTTGCCCGCCGACAGTCCGCGAGCCGCGACCGGGATGTGCGAAAGATCAGGTCTTGGGCGGGGTCCAGGCGCGCAGCACCTTGCTGTTGTCGTCGTCGTCGTATTCATAGAGTTCTTCGGTGGTCACCCCGGATATGGCGCCAAACTCATCCGAGGTCTTGCGCGGTAGCCACGATGTGCTGATCTGGCCGGGGAAAAGCTCTGCGAGGATACGAGAGGTCGCAAGCGAACATTGCGCCGAGGGCACCGGGCCTGCGGCCTTGGCCAGCGACATGGCGCGCTCTGCCAGTTCGGGCGAGACATCGAGGCGCTGAATGCGCACGCGATAGGTCTTGCGCGCATGATAGCGGGTATAGACATCCGCGACCGGCGGGGTGATGCCATAAAGCACATCGTTGCGCTCTGGAATGGTCTCGTGTTTGAACGATCCGGCGGGATCAAAGATGACCCGTTGCGAGCCGTTGATCATCAACGAGGTATGCGCGCCCGCATCGCTATGATTGTTGAGCATGGTAAAAAGCGTAAGGCGCGGCGGGCCCTCATGGTGATAGGCGGCACGTGTCACCGCCTCGTCCGGGGCCCAGACCGATTCGGCGGCGCACCCGGCCAGCGCGAACACAGCCACGATCGCAATTATCCAGGCCCGCATGGCAACCCCTTTTGTCTCAAACCTGCGTCAGGTCACGCAGGGTCGGCTTAGCCGTTGACCAGCGCGGTGAAAATCAGCACGCCGATGATCACGACAGCGGCCCATGTGACGTATTTGACAAAACCGTCAAAGGTCTTTTCCTGAACCTGAATATCCATCTCACCATGCTTGTGATCGGCCATTTGGGTATCCTCTTTCATAGCTGAATCTGTTTTGTCTCGCGGCTGGATACTGTATTTATCCGGGGCTGTCACCACCCAAGCTGCCGCAGGGGTCACGCTTTTGCAAGGTCCTCGGCAAGGCGAAAGCCGATGCGGTTGGGCGCGGCCACTTTCGCCGGTTTGGGCATCGCGCGCAGCATCACGCTAAGCTGGCCTACATGCTGTACAAGCTGGGTGCGCGCGCCGCTGGCATCCTCGCCGTAAAAGGTCACGATGTCGGGGTCAAAATATCCCATGCCTTCGATCCGCAAGACGCCCGCGTCGCCGCCGACAAAGCCCATCGCGACCTCGTGTTCCTCATCAAGGGTTTTCTCGAAATTCTGGATATAAAGGATCATCCGCTCATAGGCCCATTGCGCCGGGCTTTTGTTCTCGTTCGGCTTTTCGGCAAGCGCCTTGGCGGCGGCGCCTATGCAGGGCTGATCGGGGTCGGAGTGGACTTCGTGACAGCGCGGCATGGCATGGGCCTCTGCGGCTTCGGCCGAGGTTTCGATCTTGTCGTCCATGTCGCCACTCCTGTTTAACTGTCACATAGCTGCCAGAGCCAGGCCCCGTCGTCGCGGCGCCAGCGTCTGACCTCGCCAGCCTGATGCATATGGTTGAGATGCGCAACCGCCTCGACAAGGGCCAACCCATAGGTGCCGTGATCAATCTTGCGTTTGAAAAGCTGCGGAAAACACTCGGCGGCGGTGCGCGGGGTGCCGAGGTGCGCGCGCAGGCGCGTCAAAGCGCCGTGGTGGTTCTCGCTGAGCTGGCGCATCCGCATCGGCAGGCCGGTAAAGGGCAATTTATGCCCGCCAAGCACGAGATGATCGTCGCGCGCAAACTCCGCCAGCCGCGCACAGGCCGCGAGCCAATCGGCCAGCGGGTCGGCCTCGGGTTCGGTCGGGTAGACGCCGATATTGGGGCTGATCGAGGGCAGGATCTGATCGCCGGCAATGACCAGATTGTCGTCGCGGCTCCACAGGGTAAGGTGATCGGGCGCATGCCCGCCGCCAAGCCGCACGTCCCAGTCCCGCCCGCCCGCATGGAGCACCTCGCCCTCTTGCACGCGGGTATAGCCCACTGGCAGCGGGACACAGATATCGGCAAAATTATAGGGCCGCTCGGCGCGGCGCGCCTCAAATACATCGGGGTCCATCCCGGCGCTACGCCAGAACGCGAGCGCCTGCGGTGTCGGCTCGTCCTCGACATCGAGGATCAGCATCCGCGATAGAAGCCACGAGGTGCGCGTCGTCCAAAGCTCGGCGCCGAAGCGATCCATGAACCAGCCCGCCATGCCGATATGATCGGGATGGTGGTGGGTCAGGATCACACGGCTGACGGGTTTGCCCGCAAGCGGCCCGGCCAAGAGGGTTTCCCACAGGCCGACACTGCGTTTGGAATGAATACCGGTATCGACAATGGTCCAGCTGTCGCCCTCGTCAAGCGCATAGACATTGACGTGATCAAGCACCATCGGCAGCGGCAGGCGCAGCCAGAGCACGCCGGGCGCAACCGTAATCGCCTCGCCCGGTTCGGGCGGTGTGTCCCAAGGGTAGCGGATCATTCCAGCATCGCCGTCCATCATGCGCCCAGGTCCTCGGTGGTAAGTACGTAAAGATCATCGGCGCCACACGTGGCATGGGCCAAAAGCCCGGCATGTTCGGGCAAAAGCCGGGTGATATAGAACCGCGCCATTCGGGACCGCGCGCCATTGCCACCCTCGGCCAGGGCCGCCTTGAGGTGGAAATGCCCGCCCAGAACCCGCGCAAAGGCGCGCAGGAAGGGGGTCGCCCCGGCAAACCGCTGATTTAGGTCGCTTTGCTCCAGCATCCATTCGGTCGCCTCGCGCAGCGTTTCAGAGGCCTGCCAGACCGGTTCGGCCAGATCGGGCATCTGGCCACGGGCAGTTTCGGCAAAGGCCTCGATTTCATCGAGCAGGGCAAAGGCCGCCTCGCCGCCATCCATCAGTTTGCGCGCGGCAAGGTCCATCGCCTGAATGCCGTTGGTGCCCTCATAGATCGCGGTGACGCGTACGTCGCGGTAATACTGTGCTGCGCCGGTTTCCTCGATAAAGCCCATGCCGCCATGCACCTGAACGCCCATTTCCGAGACCGCCATGCCGGTTTCGGTGCCAAAGGCCTTGGCAATCGGTGTCAGAAACGCGGCGCGCGCGGCCCATGCCGCATCGCCGGTTGCGCTCTGCATGTCGATCGCCGTGGCGCAGGCAAGGGCAATGCTGCGCGCGGCAAAGATATCGGCCTTCATCGTGGCGAGCATGCGGCGCACATCGGCGTGATCGACAATCGTGCCGCTGCCGCCTTCAACCGAGGTGCGGCCCTGTTTGCGCTCCATCGCATAGGCAAGTGCGTGCTGATAGGCGCCCTCGGCCACGCCAATGCCCTGTCCGCCGACGCCGAGACGGGCGTTGTTCATCATCGTGAACATCGCGCGCATGCCGTCATGCGGTTTGCCCACAAGCCAACCGGTGGCGCCGTCAAACTGCATCACCGCCGTGGGGCTGCCGTGCAGGCCCATCTTGTGCTCAAGGCTCACCACCTTGAGGGAATTGGCACGCCCCGGTGCGCCGTTTTCGTCGGGGATGAATTTCGGCACCAGAAACAGGCTTATGCCCTTGGTGCCGGGTCCGCCGTCGGGCAGGCGCGCCAACACAAGGTGACAGACGTTTTCGGTGAAATCGTTGTCGCCCCAGCTGATATAGATCTTCTGGCCAGTGATCGCATGGCTGCCATCGCCATTGTCCTCGGCGCGTGAGCGCAGCGCGCCGACGTCAGAACCGGCCTGCGGCTCGGTCAGGTTCATGGTGCCGGACCAGTCGCCGCTGACCAGTTTGGGCAGGTAGATCTCCTTGAGGGCATCGCTGGCGTGATGTTCAAGCGCCTCGATCTGGCCTTGGGTCATCAGCGGGTTGAGTTGCAGCGAGAGACAAGCCGAGGACATCATCTCGTTCACCGCCGTCGTCACCACCATCGGCAGGCCCATGCCGCCATGCTCGGGGCTGGCGCTGATCGAGACCCAGCCCCCGGTCGCAATCGCGCGATAGCCATCGCTGTACCCCGGCGAGGTGCGCACAACGCCGTTCTCAAGACGCGCCGGATGCAGATCGCCCGGGCGTTGCAGCGGGTAAAGCACGTCCTGGCACATGCGCCCGGCTTCGGAGAGAATGGCGGCGGTCATATCCGGGGTGGCCTCAGCGAAGCGGTCGGTGGCGGCGACCTTTTCAAGATCGACAACATGATCGAACAGAAACTGATAGTCCTCGACCGGTGCGCGATACGGCATTGAAATCTCCTGATCTATGGTACGGGCGACTTGGCAGCCTTGCCGCGCCTCTGTATGGAACTTACCTTGAACCAGAGCGTAATCAATCGCGGCCTGCCTTCAACCGCTACGCCGCGTCAAAAAAGGGCCGCTTCAATTTGGAAACGACATGTCTTTCGCCTGACGAAGCAGGATTTGCAAGCGCCGCCGCGATTTTGCGCGCCGGGGGGCTTGTCTCGTTTCCGACCGAAACGGTCTATGGGCTGGGTGCCGATGCACGCCAGGATCATGCCGTCGCGCGGATTTTCAAGGCCAAGGAGAGGCCGCGTTTCAATCCCCTGATCGTGCATGTCAGCAGCATCGAGATCGCGCAGGCCTATGTCGAGTGGAACGATTTTGCGGATGTGCTTGCGCGGGCTTTCTGGCCGGGGCCGCTGACGCTTGTGCTGCCATTGAGGCCGGATGCGGGGCTGTCGTCGCTTGTGACTGCCGACTTGCCGACGCTGGCGGTGCGCCTGCCGGCGCATCCGGTGGCGCAGGGCCTGCTTGAGGCTTTTGACGGGCCGGTGGCGGCGCCTTCGGCGAACCCTTCCGGGAAGATAAGCCCGACGCAGGCCGCGCATGTATTGGCCGGCCTGTCAGGTCGGATCGAGGCGGTTCTGGATGGTGGCGCCTGCCCGGTCGGGGTGGAATCGACCATTGTCGGCCTGGCCGACGCGCCCGTGCTTTTGCGCCCCGGCGGATTGCCCGCCGAAGCGATAGAGGCGGCCTTGGGTCAGCCGATACGCCTGCACGGCGCCGGTGATCCGCTTAGCGCACCGGGACAGATGCAATCACATTACGCCCCCGGCGGCCTTGTGCGTCTGAACGCAACAGAGCGTCGGGACGGCGAGGTTCTGTTGGGATTTGGCGCGGTCGAGGCCGATCTCAACCTGTCGGCGGCGGGCGATCTGACCGAGGCGGCGGCCAATCTGTTTCGCCACCTGCATGCGCTTGATGCGCAGGGGGCGCGTGTGATTGCGGTCACGCCCATTCCCGATCACGGATTGGGGCGGGCGATCAATGACCGCTTGCGCCGCGCGGCGGCCCCGAGGGAGTAGGGGGCGCTGCCCCCGTCGCGCAAGGCGCGACTCCCCCGGAGTATTTGAGCCAAGAAGAAGGGGCTTGCGGCGTATCAGCCGAGCAGGGCGAGGCCGCCATAAAGGGTGAGCGCGCCCAAGACGATGGCCAGGATCACGTTGCGGGTGAAATACCCCACCGCAAGCGTCATGAGCGCCGCCGCCATGCGGGGGGCATCGAATGTGCCATCTGTGGCCGCAGGCCAGACCACGAGCGGCGCCACCAGCCCCGGCAAAACGGCCACGGCGGTATAGCGCAGATGGCGCAGCATCCAGGCAGGCAGGGGGCGATCCCCGATAAGCCCGGTGAAGACAAAGCGCAGGCCGAAACTGCCGAGGCCGAGAAGAATGATCACGATCCAGAGGCTGGTCTTGTCGATCATGATGTATCCCCTGTGGGTGGTGCGATTCGGCGCTCACGGGTTACTTCGACCTGTGCGCCAACCATCATCCCGGCCACGCCGGCAATCAACAGGCCGAGGTTATAGGGCAGGAACGCAAAGATGAGCGACATGGTGACAGACACGAAAGCCGCCGCCAGATGGGCCGGGGTGCGCAGCATCGGCGCGATCATCGCGAGAAAGGTGATCGGCAGCGCGAAATCAAGCGCCAGCCCCTGCGGGATGGAGGTGCCGACGAGCGCGCCGACGAGGGTGAAGACGTACCAGAGCGGGCAAATCGCCGTGACAACGCCAAAGAAATACGACAGCCGTTGCGGGATGGACCAGCCGGGGTTGGCCTCGAATTTGACGATCGCGCAGGCATAGCTTTGATCGACGGTGAAATAGGCAGCGAGCGCGCGTTGGCCCAGGGATGCCCCGCCGATATAGGGGGTGAGCGAGGCCGAATACATCGCCATGCGCAGGTTGACCGCCAGTGCCGAAATCAGTGCAATCGCGGTGGGGGCGCCGTCTGACAGAAGCTGCAAGGCGGTGAATTGTGCCGCCCCTGCGATCACAAGCACTGAAAAGCCCATGGTTTCGAGAACGTTCAGGCCCGCTTCTGTGGCGACAACGCCAAACAGGACGGAAAACGGCACGATCACCAGAATAAACGGCGCGCCATCACGCACACCTTGCCAATAGATTGATTTGGTGGTTTGCCTTGGCACCGCTTGCCCCTAAGTTGCCCATGCGCTCTGGCAAGGGCGTACCCAATGCAAGGAGGAGATGCAATTGGCTTTGAGCGATGATCTGTCCGGTTACCTGATCGCCCCTGATCCTGAGGCACCGCGTTTGACGCGGGCGGTCGAGGGGGTCGATCACGCGGGCCAGCCGATGCGCATTTCCGTGGTGGAAGAGCGGCCTTTGACGATTTTCCTCAACGGTCAGGAAATCGTGACGGCGATGACGATTGGCGATTATCCGCAATATCTGGCGCTTGGGTTTCTGCGCAATCAGGGGATGCTGGCCGAGGGCGAGGTGGTCCGGGGCGTGGAGTATGACGAGGATCTCGAAACCGTCGTCGTGCGCACCGACGGGCAGACCACCTATGAGGAAAAGCTGAAGAAAAAGACCCGGACAAGCGGCTGCGCCGTGGGTACGGTCTTTGGTGACATGATGGAGGGGCTTGAGGGGGTGCAATTGGCGCAGGTCCAGGTCAGGACTTCTGATCTTTATGCGCTGGCCGCAAAGATCAACCGCACGCCCTCGCTGTATCTTGAGGCAGGGGCGATCCATGGCACGGTGCTGTGTCAGGGCGACCGGCCCCTAGTTTATATGGAGGATGTCGGGCGTCACAACGCGGTTGATAAAATCGCGGGCTGGATGCTGAGCGAGGGCGTTACGGCGGAGGACAAGCTTTTGTACACCACCGGGCGGCTGACATCCGAGATGGTGATCAAGACCGCGATGATGGGCATTCCGGTTCTGGCGTCGCGATCCGGGTTTACTGCCTGGGGCGTTGAGATTGCCAGGCAGGTCGGACTGACCCTGATCGGGCGGATGCGGGGGAAGCGATTTGTCTGCCTCTCGGGAGAAGAGCGGCTTTTGCGCGATGCTGACCCCGAAGCCGTGGGCGATGAGGATCACAAATATCGTCGCAAGGGGGCACCGGCATGATCGGCCCGTGGAGAGGTCCGCGCTTATGAAACAGCCGCTTGGTGTCATTCTCGCGGGCGGGCGCGCCACCCGCATGGGCGGCGGCGACAAGGGGCTGTTGCGGCTTGGCTCGTCCAGCATTCTTGATCATGTGATCGCGCGGTTAGAGCCGCAGGTGACGGGGCTTGCGCTGAATGCCAATGGCGATCCTGCGCGGTTTGCCGGGTTTGACCTGCCGGTTCTGGGCGACAGCATCGAAGGCTTTGCCGGGCCGTTGGTCGGGGTGCTGGCGGGGCTTGACTGGGCGGCCGCGCAGGGGGCCGAAAGCATCGTTACGGTGGCGGCAGATACACCGTTTTTCCCGCGCGATCTGGTGGCGCGGCTGATCTTGGCGGCCGAAGGGATGACGCATCCGCTGGTTCTGGCTGCGACGCCGCGAGGGGCGCAAGAAACCAAGTCGATGAGCGGCTCAGGCCTGATCCGGCATCCGACCTTTGGCCTCTGGCCGGTGGCGTTGCGCGATGACCTGCGCGCGGCGCTGGGCGCGGGCCTGCGCAAGGTGGTCATCTGGACCGACAAGCACGGTGGACGCGAGGCACTTTTCGAGGAGGCGGGCGATCCGTTTTTCAACGTCAACACCCCCGAAGACCTTGAACAGGCGCGGGACAGATCAGGGGCAGGGGCATGAGGCTTTACGGCGTGACCGGCTGGAAAAATGCCGGCAAGACCGGGCTGATGGAACGGCTGGTGACCGAGATCACCGGGCGCGGCATCACTGTGTCGACGGTGAAACATGCCCATCACAGCTTTGACGTCGATCATGCGGGCAAGGACAGCCACCGCCACCGGGTTGCCGGTGCGACCGAGGTCTTGCTGGCCTCGCGCAATCGTTTTGCGCTGATGCATGAGTTGCGCACTGAGGAAGAGCCGTCGCTGGCAATGCTGCTCGACAAACTGGCGCCGGTCGATCTTGTGCTGGTCGAGGGTTACAAGCGCGACAGCCATTCCAAGATCGAGGCCTTTCGCGCAGAGACCGGCAACCCGTTGATCGCACCGGGCGATCCGACCATTCGCGCGGTTGCGAGCGACAGCCCGCTTGATCTGGACCGTCCGGTTTTCAATTTGGATGATACGGTTGCGATCGCTGATTTCATCCTTGCCGAGGTTGGCCTTTGATCCCATTCGACAGTTTCGCGATGCACATCAGGTGCGGTTTATGGTGCGGTCGCTTGCGCGCTTGCAGGATGCAGATCTGGCGACCATGTTGGCAGTAGAGGCACCCGAGGAGGGTTGGATCATGGGGCTTGGACACGAAGACAAACTGAGACGCGCGGCAGAGGGGTTGACGCCGCCGCCGTTGCGCGACGATTGTTTTGCGCTGCCGGGCGGTGTCGACTGGACCCCCGCGGATCAGGCGCTGGCGCTGTTGCGCGCGCGCTTGCATCGGGTGGTGGGGCAGGAGCAGGTCGATCTGTCCGGGGCGCTTGGCCGGGTGTTGGCCGCGCCTGTCACCGCGCTTCGCGCCAATCCGCCCGATCCCAATTCGGCGGTCGATGGCTATGGCTTTGCCTTTGCCAGCCTGGGCGATGGCGACCAGATATTGCCGCTTGTTCAGGGCCGCGCGGCAGCGGGGGTGCCTTACGACGGCAAGGTGCCAGCGGGGCATGCGCTTCGGGTGCTGACCGGGGCCGCCTTGCCGGATGGCGTCGATACGGTGATTCTACAAGAGGATGTGAGCGTTGGGACCGGCGAGATTGCCTTTCGCGCAGGCATCAAGCCGGGCGCCAACACCCGTCGCGCGGGCGAGGATGTTGGCGAGGGCGAGACCATCCTTGCGCCGGGGCGGGTTCTCACCCCTGCCGATCTTGCGTTTTGCGCCGCCGTAGGAGTGGCGCGGCTTGAGGTTTGCCTGCCGCTTCGGGTGGCGATCATCTCGACCGGGGATGAACTGGCCGAGGCCGGACATGCAACACGACCGGGCCAGATTTATGATGCCAACCGCCCGATGCTAAGCGCGCTGGTGCGCGAGTTTGGCTATGAGGTGGTCGATCTTGGCAAGGTGCCTGATGATCGTGCCGCCCTGCGCCGCGCGCTTGATCGCGGCGCAGCAGAGGCGGATGTGATTCTGACATCGGGGGGGGCCTCGGCGGGGGATGAAGACCATGTTTCGGCGCTTTTGAACGAGGCGGGCGCGATGGCGGAGTGGCGCATCGCGATCAAGCCGGGGCGGCCTCTGGCGCTTGGGCTGTGGCGCGAAACGCCGGTGTTCGGCCTGCCGGGCAATCCGGTTGCGGCATTGGTTTGTGCGTTGGTTTTTGCGCGCCCGGCCATGGCCTCATTATCCGGCGCCGGGTGGTTTGAGCCGCAAGGCTTTGATGTGCCAGCGAATTTCGGGAAGCGCAAAAAGCCGGGCCGACGCGAATATCTGCGCGCGCGGATGCGCGACGGGCGAGTCGAGGTGTTCAAATCCGAAGGCTCTGGTCGGATCAGCGGGCTAAGCTGGGCCGAGGGGCTTGTCGAACTGCCCGAGGCGGGCGGCGAGATCACGCCCGGCGACAGCGTGCGCTATATCCCTTTTGCCAGTTTCCTTCGCGGCTAGGGCGCGGGTCAATCGGGGGCGGGGCCGGTTACATGCACGGCTGTGCCCCAGCCGCCGCATTGCTCGGCCAGACGCGGCGGCAGGGGCTGATCGGTAAAGACCTGATGCACATCGCGCAACGATCCGATCCGCACCGGCGCGCTGCGCTGGAATTTCGAGCTGTCGGCGACCAGAAACACTTCGCGCGAGCGATTAAGAAGGGTTTGGCCGACGACCACCTCCTGAATGTCGAAATCAAGCAGGTCACCGTCATCATCCATCGCCGAACAGCCAAGGATCGCGTAATCGAACTTGAAATTCTCGATCGTGCGCGCCGTCAGATTGCCGACAAGCCCGTTATCGGCCCGCCGCAGGGCGCCGCCCGCAACCACGATGTTGCAGGATTTGTTGGCCAGCAAAATCTGCGCCACATTCATGTTGTTGGTGACCACCATCAGGTTGCGATGATCAATCAGTTCACGCGCGACCGCCTCGGTCGTGGTGCCGATATCAAGGAAAACCGAGGCCTCATCGGGGATCGCCGCGGCACAGGCGCGCGCAATGGCGGTCTTGGCGGCCTCATTGAGGCGGCGGCGTTCGTCATAAAGGATATTGTTGACGCCAGAGGGCAGGATCGCACCACCATGCACCCGCTCAAGTTTGCCGGCATTGGCCAGCTCGGTCAGGTCGCGGCGAATGGTTTGAACGGTGACATCGAAATGATCGGCCAGGCCCTCGACGGTCACCTTGCCCTCGGCGCGGGCAATTTCAAGGATGTCGGGCTGGCGAAAGCTTTGTGACATGCGGCTGTCCCTGATCGGAATTTGGTTCGATTATGTTCGTTTTTGTCCGTCGCGCAAGGGCACAGACCAAATTTCGGGCGCAATTGACGAATCGCGCACGGATTCTAAAAAATGACCTTAGGTCAAGGAGCGACCCGCCGCCCTTGCAGGCAAGTCATGCCGAGGCTTTTGTCGTAAATTCCAATGAAAACAATCAGGGCGAGCAAAAAGGAAAGTAAACGAATATTCTTTTCTTGACGTTTCACGAAAATGGTGGTCGCTTTGATCTATCGTGAGGGGGGAAACAGGTGCCGCAAACCAATACAGACAGGATTGTCGATCTGTTCGTGATCGGCGGCGGGATCAATGGCTGTGGCATTGCGCGTGACGCGGCGGGCCGCGGCCTGACCGTTGAGCTGGCCGAGATGAACGATCTGGCCTCGGCGACCTCTTCGGCCTCGACCAAGCTGTTTCACGGCGGGCTGCGCTATCTGGAATATTTCGAGATCCGGCTGGTGCGTGAGGCTTTGATCGAGCGTGAAACGCTTTTGCGGGCGATGCCGCACATAAGCTGGCCGATGCGCTTTGTGCTGCCGTATCACAAGGATATGCGCTTTGAGGGGGAAACCCCGACCTCGCGCATTCTGAACCTGGTGATGCCCTGGATGAAGGGGCGGCGCCCGGCCTGGCTTATCCGGCTTGGGTTGTTCATGTATGACCACCTTGGCGGGCGCAAGATTTTGCCGGGCACAACGACGCTTGATCTTGCCCATGCGCCCGAGGGGCGGCCCCTCAGGGATAAATTCACCCGCGCCTATGAATATTCCGATTGCTGGATCGAAGACAGCCGTCTTGTGGTGCTCAATGCCCGCGACGCGGCGGCGCGCGGCGCGGTGATCCGAACCCGCACCAAGGTGCAATCGGCCGAACGGATCGGCGATCTGTGGCAGATCACGCTTGTGGATCAGGACAGCGGCGATCACAGCACCCTGCGCGCGCGCGGTCTTGTCAATGCCGCCGGGCCATGGGTCAAGGATGTGATCTCGGGTACACTCCGGCTGAATTCAAGCGAAGGCGTGCGCCTGGTGCGCGGCAGCCATATCGTGACCAAGCGGTTGTTTGAACACGATAAATGCTATTTCTTTCAGGGCACCGACGGGCGGATCATTTTCGCCATTCCCTATGAGAGTGATTTCACCCTGATCGGCACCACCGATGCCGAACATACCGATGCCAGCCAAAAGCCGGAATGCACGCCGCAAGAGGCGGAGTATCTGTGCAGGTTTGCCAGCGAGTATTTCAAGGTTCCGGTCACCCGCGATGATATCGTCTGGACCTATTCGGGCGTGCGCCCGCTTTATGACGACGGGGCCAAATCGGCCACGGCGGCGACGCGCGATTATGTGCTCTCGCTGGAACAGGCCGAGGGCGCGCCGCTGCTCAATGTGTTTGGCGGCAAGATCACCACCTATCGCAAGCTGGCCGAGGCGGCCCTGGCCAAACTCGGGCCATATTTCCCCGATGCCGAGGGCGATTGGACCGCAGGTGTGCCCCTGCCGGGCGGGGATTTCGCGGTGGATGGGGCCGAGGCCTTGGCAGAAAGCCTTGAGCGTGGCTATCCTTTCCTGAGCAAGGCCTGGGCGCGCCGTCTTGTGCGCGCTTACGGCACCGAGGCGGTTGATATTCTTGGCGAGGCGCGCGAGGCTAGCGCTTTGGGGCCGGATTTTGGCGCCACGCTCACCGGCGCCGAGGTGCGCTGGCAGATGCGCCGCGAATTTGCCCGCGAGGCCGCCGATGTGGTCTGGCGGCGCACGCGGCTTGGCCTGCGGATGAGCGCAGAGCAGATTGCAGCGCTTGATCGCTGGATGCAGCAAGAGCGGCACGATCGCCGGGACTCGGATGCAGGGGCGGCCAAGGGATGAGCAAGGGTTTGGATCAATGACGCTGAAACTAGGGGGCGTATCGAAGGTTGTGAGCGGGCGGGTGCATATTCACCCCACCGACCTTACGCTTGAGGCGGGCACGATGAATGTGCTGTTGGGGCCGACCTTATCGGGCAAGACCTCTCTTATGCGGCTGATGGCGGGGCTGGATGTGCCCGACGCGGGAAGGATCGTGTGGCAGGGGCAGGACGTGACCGGCATGCGCGTGCAGGATCGCCGCGTTGCCATGGTCTATCAGCAGTTCATCAATTACCCCTCGATGAGCGTTTATGACAACATCGCCTCGCCGATGCGTCTTATGGGTAAGACCTCGGCCGAGATTGACGCCGCCGTGCGCAAGACCGCCGATCTGATGCAGCTATCCCCGATGCTTGAGCGCAAGCCGCTTGAGCTTTCGGGCGGGCAGCAACAGCGCTGCGCCCTGGCGCGGGCCCTGGTCAAGGATGCCGGGCTTGTCCTGCTCGACGAGCCGCTGGCCAACCTTGACTATAAGCTGCGCGAAGAATTGCGTGCCGAGATTCCGAAGATTTTCGAAGAGGCCGGAAGCATCTTTGTCTATGCCACGACCGAACCCGAAGAGGCGCTCTTGCTGGGTGGCAACACCGCCACCCTCTGGGAGGGGCGCGTGACGCAATTCGGCCCGACGCCGGGCGTCTACCGCCAGCCGAATGACGCCACCACCGCGCGCGTTTTCAGCGATCCGCCGATGAATTTCCTTGAGATCACCAAGGCGGGGGATCGAATCGGGTTTGGCGATGGCCAATCCGCCCCGGCACTCGCAAGCATGGCCAACTTGGCCGACGGGCCCTATCTGGCCGGGTTCCGGCCCAATCACCTTGAGCTTGAAAAACACGCCGGTGACAGCCTTGTGTTTGATGCGCGCCTGAGCGTGACCGAGATCACCGGCTCGGAAACCTTTGTGCACCTCGATCATCACGGGGCGCGTTGGGTGGGGCTTGTCCACGGGGTGCGCGATCTGAAACTGGGGGCGGCGCTCAAGGTCTATCTTGATCCGGCGCATGTTTATGTCTTTGCCAAAGACGGCGCGCTTGTGGCCCCTGCGGCCTATGCGTTGGCGGCCTGAGGGGGGGGAATGGCAAAAATCACGCTTGATAATCTGGCGCATAGCTATCTGCCCAAGCCCGCGGGCGAGGGCGATTATGCCCTCAAGGAGCTTAACCACGTCTGGGCCGATGGTGAGGCTTACGCGCTTTTGGGCGCGTCGGGCTGTGGCAAGTCCACGCTTCTCAACATCATCTCGGGGCTGTTGCGCCCCAGTCAGGGCCGCATCCTGTTCAATGACCAGGATGTCACCGATCAGGCCACCGCCGCGCGCAATATCGCGCAGGTGTTTCAGTTTCCGGTGGTCTACGACACCATGAGCGTGCGCGACAACCTTGCCTTTCCGCTGCGCAATCGCGGCGCAGAACCCGCCTATATCGCCGAGCGCGTGCAGGCGATTGCCGGCATGATCGGCATGGAGGCCGAGTTGAACCGCAAGGCGCGCGGGTTGACGGCGGATGCCAAGCAGAAAATCTCGCTTGGTCGCGGGATGGTGCGCGAGGACGTGAATGCGCTGTTGTTCGACGAGCCGCTGACGGTGATCGACCCGCATATGAAATGGGAATTGCGCACCCAGCTCAAGGCGCTGCATCACGAGTTTGGCCATACGATGATCTATGTCACCCATGACCAGACCGAGGCGCTGACCTTTGCCGACAAGGTGGTGGTGATGCATGACGGGCGGGTGGTGCAGATGGGCACGCCGCAGGAATTGTTCGAGCGCCCCGAACATACCTTTGTCGGCTATTTTATCGGCAGCCCCGGCATGAACCTTCTGGACGCCGAGGTCAGCGGCACAACCGCGATTGTTGCGGGCACCGAGGTGCCGCTTGGCGCCGATTATGGCCGCCCCAAGGGCCGGGTTCAGATCGGCGTGCGCCCCGAATTCGTGACGCTGGCATCGGGCGATGTCGGCCTTGGGGCACGCGTGCGCCGGGTCGAGGATGTCGGCCGCCACAAGATCGTGCGCTGTGATGTCAACGGCGTTGAGATCAACGTGATCGCCGCCGAGGATCAGAGCATTTCGCCCGATATGACACGTCTGATCTTTGATCGACGCGCGATCAATGTCTATGCCGACGACTGGCGCGTCAGCCCGAAATCCCCCGCTGAGGAGGCCGCGTAGTGGAAAAGACCGTCAACCAAAAAGCGTGGTTTCTGGTGTTGCCTGTCCTGATCCTGGTGGCGTTTTCCGCCGTGATCCCGCTGATGACCGTGGTCAATTATTCGGTGCAGGACACCTTTGGCAATAATCAGTTCTTCTGGGCCGGGCTTGAATGGTTCGACGATATGCTGAGTTCCGAGCGGATGTGGGACGCGCTTGCGCGACAGGCGGCGTTTTCGGCGATCATTCTGGCGATTGAGATCCCGCTCGGGATCTTCGTGGCGCTGAACATGCCAAAGAAAGGATTTTGGGCCTCGCTCTGCCTTGTGCTTATGTCTTTGCCGCTGTTGATCCCGTGGAACGTGGTTGGCACTATCTGGCAGATTTTCGGCCGGGTCGATATCGGTCTTCTGGGCTATACGCTTGATAAGATAGGAATTTCCTATAATTACACCCAGGATATCACCGCCGCGTGGATCACGGTGATCGTGATGGATGTCTGGCATTGGACATCGCTTGTGGCGCTTTTGGCCTATGCCGGGCTGCAATCCATTCCCGATGCCTATTATCAGGCGGCCAAGATTGATCAGGCGAGCCGTTGGGCGGTGTTTCGCTATATCGAACTGCCGAGAATGGCGGGGGTTCTGATGATCGCGATCCTGCTGCGCTTCATGGACAGTTTCATGATCTACACAGAGCCCTTTGTGGTGACCGGCGGGGGGCCGGGCAATGCCACTACCTTCCTCAGCATCGACCTTGTGAAAATGGCGCTTGGCCAGTTTGACCTAGGGCCGGCGGCGGCGTTCTCGATCATGTATTTTCTGGTGATCTTGCTGATTTCATGGGTGTTTTACACCGTCATGGTCAACCTTGATAAGCGGGAGGGCTAAGATATGCGGATCAATGGCAAGGCCATCGTCATGGGGCTGTATCTCTTGTTCCTGATGCTGCCGATCTATTGGCTGATCAACATGAGCCTCAAGACCAATGACGAAATCCTCGGGGTGTTTTCGCTCTGGCCGCAAAACCTGACCTTCGCCAATTATGCGACCATCCTGACCGATTCCAGCTGGTACATGGGCTATGTGAATTCGATCATCTATGTGACGATGAACACGGTCCTGTCGATCACCGTGGCGCTGCCGGCGGCCTATGCGTTCAGCCGCTATAGCTTCATGGGCGACAAGCATCTGTTTTTCTGGCTTTTGACCAACCGGATGGCGCCGCCTGCGGTGTTTGCGCTGCCGTTCTTTCAGCTTTATTCAAGCGTCGGGTTGTTTGACACCCATATCGCGGTGGCGCTTGCGCATACGCTTTTCAATGTGCCGCTGGCGGTGTGGATTCTTGAGGGGTTCATGCGCGGCGTGCCCCGCGAAATCGACGAGACAGCCTATATCGACGGCTATAGTTTCGGGCGGTTTTTCATCAAGATTTTCATGCCGCTGATCGCCAGCGGTATCGGCGTCGCGGCGTTCTTCTGCTTCATGTTTAGCTGGGTTGAACTGTTGCTTTCGCGTACCCTGACGAGCGTCGATGCCAAGCCGATTGCGGCCACGATGACACGGACGGTAAGCGCGTCTGGCCTCGACTGGGGCGTTCTGGCCGCCGCCGGGGTTCTCACCATCGTGCCGGGGGCCTTGGTGATCTATTTCGTGCGGAATTATATTGCTAAGGGCTTCGCCTTGGGGAGGGTTTGATGAAACGGTTTATTAATCAAAATGGCGTCATCCTCGGGCTTGACCCGAGGACCTCCCACCCCTTGCGCTCTGCCAAGGGCCGAGGAATTGCGCATCATGCCCGAACGAATGCACGTCTATATCATGACGAACCGCCCTCGGGGTACGCTCTACATCGGCGTCACGGGCGATCTGATCAACCGCATCTGGCAACATCGCATCCATGCGCTTGGCGGCTTTACGGACCGCTACAATCTGGAGAGTCTGGTCTATCTCGAACCGCATCAAGCCCCTGCGGTCGCGATACAGCGGGAAAAGTCTCTCAAGCGCTGGCGGCGCAATTGGAAGATTGCGCTCATCGAAAAGGCAAACCCGGAATGGCGGGATTTGTGGGAAGAGATTTGCAGCGGCTGAATGGGGCGGTTTGTGCGTTTGGAGGTCCTCGGGTCAAGCCCGAGGATGACGTTTCATTTCCAACACCGGTTGAAGGGGGGCTTTGACATGGACTGGATGGCATGGACCCTACCCACGGCGATCTTCTTCGGGGTGATCGCCTGTCTGCTGGTCACTTTCACGGTGCTGGCGATCAAGTTTCCCGAGACGCCGCGCGTCGGGGTTCTCAGGATTGAAACCACGCGCGGGGATCGGTTGTTTATCACGCTCTTGGGCTCGGCCTTTATCAATCTGGGTTGGTTGGGTCTTGTGGGGGCGAACCAACCCTATGCGATGATCGTCTGCGCGATCTACGCGGCGGCGGTGTTTCGCTGGGTTTGACCCCGCGAAGAATACCCTTCGGGCGCGCAAGTGGCCGGAGACTATAAATAACAGAGTTCGACCTAGGGAGGAACCAAAATGAACTTTAGACTGAAAACTTCAACCGCGCTGGCGGCGCTGGCCTTGGCGGCCGGTCCGGCACTGGCGGATATGGAGGACGCAAAGGCCTTTCTCGATAGCGAGATCGGCGATCTCTCGTCGCTGAGCCGCGCCGATCAAGAGGCCGAGATGCAGTGGTTTATTGATGCGGCCCAGCCCTTCGCGGGCATGGAGATCAAGGTGGTGTCGGAAACCATCGACACGCATTCTTACGAATCCAAGGTGCTGGCCCCGGCGTTCACCGCCATTACCGGCATTCAGATCACCCATGATCTTATTGGCGAGGGCGATGTTGTCGAGAAACTTCAGACCCAGATGCAATCGGGCGAGAATATCTATGACGGCTACATCAACGACAGTGATCTGATCGGCACCCACTGGCGCTATCAGCAAGCGCGCAACCTGACCGACTGGATGGCGGGCGAGGGGGCGGATGTGACCAACCCCAATCTTGACCTTGAGGATTTCATCGGCCTGTCGTTCACCACCGGCCCCGATGGCAAGGTCTATCAGCTTCCTGATCAGCAATTCGCGAACCTTTACTGGTTCCGCTATGACTGGTTCAACGACGACAAGAACAAGGCCGATTTCAAGGCCAAGTATGGCTATGATCTTGGCGTTCCGGTCAACTGGTCGGCCTATGAGGATATTGCGGAATTCTTCACCGGGCGCGACCTAAGCCATCTCGGGGTCGAGGGCGAAGTCTTTGGCAACATGGATTACGGCAAGAAAGACCCCTCGCTTGGCTGGCGCTATACCGATGCGTGGATGTCGATGGCCGGCATGGGAGACAAGGGCGAGCCCAACGGCCTTCCGGTCGATGAATGGGGCATTCGGGTGAATGAGAATTCACAGCCCGTGGGCTCTTGCGTGGCGCGTGGTGGGGCAACCAACGGCCCGGCGGCGGTTTATGCCGTCACCAAGGCCATCGAGTGGCTGAACAAATATTCACCGCCCGCCGCGGCTGGCATGACATTCTCCGAGGCGGGGCCAATCCCGGCGCAGGGCAATGTCGCGCAACAGATGTTTTGGTACACCGCGTTTACCGCCGCCACGGTCAAGCCTGACCTGCCGGTGATGAACGAGGACGGCACGCCGAAATGGCGCATGGCGCCAAGCCCGCATGGCGCGTATTGGAGTGAAGGCACCAAGATCGGCTATCAGGATGCCGGATCGTGGACGCTGATGAAATCGACGCCGGTGGATCGCGCCAAGGCGGCCTGGCTCTATGCCCAGTTCATCACCTCGAAAACCGTGGACGTGAAGAAAAGCCATGTCGGCCTGACCTTTATCCGCGAAAGCACGATCCAGCATCAGAGCTTTAGCGATCGCGCCGATAAACTTGGTGGTCTGGTCGAGTTCTATCGCTCACCTGCACGGGTTCAATGGTCGCCCACCGGCACCAACGTGCCCGATTATCCCAAGCTGGCACAGCTCTGGTGGCAGAATATCGGCGATGCCATGTCGGGCGCCAAGACCCCGCAAGAGGCGCTTGACGGCCTCTGCGCGGATCAGGAAAAGGTGCTCGCCCGTCTTGAGCGCGCCGGCATTCAGGGTGATATCGGTCCCAAGCTCAACGACGAGATGGACCCCGAGCATTGGCTGAGCCAGCCCGGATCGCCCAAGGCCAAGCTCGCCAATGAGGAGGAAGAGCCGGTCACCATCGCCTATGACGAGTTGATCAAGTCCTGGCAGTAAGCGTTGCTCTTGTTACCCCCGGACATGATCCGGGGGTGGCCTCTGCGATGGATGGCGGCGTGGGATAATACGCCGTCATCCTCGGGCTTGACCCGAGGACCTTCTTGCGAGAGATCATTCGGTCAAGCCGAATGATGACATCCAAAAGTGGCGGACCACACCCATGACCCATATCCTCGCCATTGATCAGGGCACCACATCAAGCCGGGCGATCCTGTTTGATGAGAGCATGCGGATCGTGGCCACCGCGCAGGAAGAATTCCCCCAGCATTTTCCGCAATCTGGCTGGGTGGCGCATGATGCCAATGATCTTTGGTCAAGCACCGCCGGAACGTGCCGCGCAGTGATCGAAAAGGCCGGGTTGACCGGCGCGGATGTGGCCGCCATCGGCATAACCAATCAGCGCGAAACCACCGTGGTCTGGGATAAAAAGACCGGGCAGCCGGTGCATCACGCGATTGTCTGGCAGGACCGGCGCACCGCCGAGTATTGCCGCACTCTTCGCGACGCAGGTCACGAGGAAATGGTGGCCGAGCGCACGGGCCTGCTGCTTGATCCTTATTTCTCGGGCACCAAGCTTCGCTGGATACTGGAGAATGTCGAAGGCGCGCGGGCGCGCGCCGAGGCGGGCGAGTTGCTGTTTGGCACGGTCGACAGTTTTCTGATCTGGAAGCTGACCGGCGGGGCGGTGCATGCCACCGACGCCACCAATGCCGCGCGCACCCTGCTCTACGATATCCGCAAGGGCCGGTGGAGCAAGACGATCTGCGGGTTGCTTGATATCCCAATGCAGATGTTGCCAGAGGTGCGCAACAGCGCCGATGATTTCGGCCATGCGCGCGCTGACCTGTTTGGCCGCGAAATCCCTATTCGTGGCGTGGCCGGCGATCAGCAGGCCGCCACGGTGGGACAGGCCTGTTTCAAGCCGGGCATGTTGAAATCAACATACGGCACCGGATGTTTCGCGCTTTTGAACACCGGCGACACGCCAGTCGTGTCACAAAACCGGTTGTTGACCACCATCGCCTATCAGCTTGACGGCAAGCCGACCTATGCGCTTGAAGGCTCGATCTTTGTCGCCGGGGCGGTGGTGCAATGGCTGCGCGACGGCCTTGGGATTATCCGCGAAGCGGGCGAGACCCAGCCCTTGGCCGAAAGGGCCGACCCAGAACAGAACGTAGTGCTTGTGCCGGCCTTTACCGGGCTTGGCGCGCCTTATTGGAATGCTGAATGTCGCGGCGCGATGTTCGGGTTGACGCGCAACACGCGGCCCGCAGAACTGGCGCGCGCAGCGCTTGAAAGCGTCGGCTTTCAGACCCGCGATCTTTTGCAGGCGATGCGCGATGATTGGGCCGGAGAGGGCGCGGATGCGGTTTTGCGCGTTGATGGTGGCATGAGTGCCTCCGATTGGGCGATGCAGTTTCTGTCGGATATCATCAACGCGCCGGTCGACCGGCCAGAGGTTCTTGAGACCACTGCGCTTGGTGCGGCCTGGCTGGCGGGCATGCAGATCGGACTTTATCCCGGTCAGGAAGAGTTTGCCGCGACCTGGGCGCTTGAACGTCAGTTTTTGCCCGCGATGGACGACCAACTGCGCCGGATCAAGACAGAATCCTGGAAGCGCGCGGTCGATGCAGCCTTGGGGTTTTAGGCCCGGCGCGTCAAAACTGTAACCATAGGTCACGATAGGTTTCACTCCTGTGAGGCCGTCATCTCTTGTTAACAGCAGCTGATCATATTACTTTTCGAGGAGGCGCATGCGGGGCTGAAGCCTCAGAGGAGTGTTTATGACCGATCCGGTCTCAGTCATTGTCCCTGCCAGAAACGAGGCGGAAACCATCCGCAAGGTTGTGTCGATCCTGCTCGGGATGGCAGATGTGGGCGAGGTCGTGGTGATTGACAACGGCTCCACCGACGATACCGCAGCACAGGCGGATGCGGCGGGGGCGCGCGTCGTGTCCGAGACGCGTGTCGGCATGGGCCATGCGGTGCGTGCGGGGATTATGGCGGCGAAATATGACTGGGTGATGAAGGTCGACGCCGATCTTGATAAATTCGACACCGATCTTTTCGCGCGCATGCCTGCGGCACGCGGCCCTGGCATCGGGTTGGTCAAGGGCGCCTGGCATGATCCGGGTGACAACATGCCGATGACGCGGCTGTTGGTGATGCCTGCGATCTGTTTGATGTTCCCCGGCCTTGGTCATTTGCGCGCGCCCAATTCCGGGCTTTACCTGTTCAACAAGTCGCTGATCGCGCCGGACGCCTTGGTTGACGATTACGCGGTCGATCTTGATGTTATGTTGCGGGTGCATGCGGCGGGGGCAAAGGTGGCCGAGGTCGATATCGGCCGGATCGAGCATGACGTGCGCGACGTGCCCCATTATAACGCCATGGCCGAAATGCTCTTGAAGTTCTTCCTCAGCCGCCAGAACAGGCGCCTGACCACCGAAATGGTGGTGATGGCGCAGGATGGGGCCGAGGTGATCCGCCACGCGCTTGGAACGGTTGCCGCCAAGGCGGTCGCAGGCGGACGGGTAACCATCTTTCTTGCAAGCGATCAAGGCCCGGACGCGCAGGTGCTGCGCAAGGTCCTGGCGCCCTATCCGACGGCGCGGGTTTTGCCGCTTGCGGCGGCGAACACCTTTGCCCCCGGCGCCAATGCAACCGGACTTCGCGTTCTGGCGCCTTTCCCGCAGGCCGACAAGACCGAGGTGCTTATTACGGCGATCGGCGTGCATGACGCGGCCAGGGATATTGCCTCGGAGCTATTGCTTATGCCGGTGCAACAGGGCGACCGTGTGATTGCCGGGTTCCGCCCGGATACTGCCACGGAAAATGAGGACGGTTTGGCGATCAAGCGCGAGGCGCTCTATCACCTTGATGGCAAAGTTCAGGAGAGCACGCCACCACCGCGTGAGGTGTTTCAGAGCTATGGCTCGTTGCCGGAGGCGCTCAAGCCGTTGTTTCATTCGACGGCGAAACGCCCCTCGGCCGGCTGAAACCCTGACATCATCACGGTGCAAGGCGCCGATGTGCAACACTGTAAAAGCGGCGCAGGTCAGATCTGACTTGCGCCGCTTTTACGATAACTTGGGCCAATCTTTTCAGGTGCCTTTGAAATTCACCTCGCCCTCATGTTTCATTGCATTATGCGCCAGACTGTCGGCATTTTCGCGGGCACGGGCACGCTTGCGCCGGATGCGGCCACATTGCCCGATGCCAACGCCTAGCAAGATGATTGCGCCGCCGGGGATCAGCCCGGGGCCGGGATCTTCGCCCAGCATGACCATGGCGATCACGATTGCCGCCAGCGGCGAAAACGACGTCGCCAGCGACACATCGCCTGAGCGGGCGTATTTCAGGCCAAGCGCCCAGGCAAACTGACCGCCGATGACCACGATCAGCGCATAGATCCAGACCCATTGCCAGACGAGGGGGTTAAACACGTCCTGAAAATGCTGCTTGCCGAACAGATAGATCGCCAGAAAAAAGTAGAAGGTGGTCCCCACGGCGGTGCGATAGATCGAGAAGATACCCAAGGGAATGCCGCGAAGGCCGGTGCGTGCCACAAGGGTCGAGGCGATATAAGACAGCGTCGCCAACAGCGCGCCGATCTCACCCTTGCCAAGGACAAAGCTGCTATCGCCACCCTTGAGCGCGATCATCACCACCGCACCGCACAGGGCGACAAGACCGGCGACGAACGACCAGGGCTCGAACTCTTCGCGCAGCAAGAGATAGGTCGCCAGCAGGAAAAGCGGCGGCTCGATCCGCCCCATCAGCACCACATTGGTGACGGTGGTATGTTCCAGCGCATAAAAGAAAAGCCCCGGTGTCAGCGCAGAAGACAGAAACGCCGAGAGCGTCAGGATAACCCAGTGCTTGGCTGTCAGCGCGCGCAGGTTCTCAAACGTCCAGTCACGCCAGAACATGAGGATCATCGGCACCATCGACATCAAGGAGCCGACAAATAACAGGTTGCAATAGGTGATGACGTTGCGCCCCATCACCTTGTTATTTGCGCCGATATCGGCCAGCAGCGACACAAGCGAGTTCGAGGATGCATAGATGATCACCGCGATCCAGGCCAATCCGGCACCCAGTAGAATCTTGGATTGATCGGGCAGGGTTTGGGTGGTGGCATTGCTCATAATCGGAATCCTGATCTGAAATTTTTTATACGTCTAAAATGCGCCTGTCGCAGGGGGGGATCAATGCACGGTTGTACGTTTCTGCGTCACGTTGCCGACAACGGCACGTAATATTGTTTCAAAACCGCCGCGCAGATAACGCTTGTGTGGGTCAGCGTGAAAAATCGCGTGATTTGGGTTGTAATGCTGCCGCTCTGCGGCAAGGTTGCGCGATGGGGCCGGTCGTGGTGGCCCGGATGCAGAGCAAAGACGAGATGGAACGCAGGATATGACAGAGCTACCTAATAGCGCAAAGGGCGGCTTCGTCACGATTTTTGACGATACCTATAATCAACCCGATTGCCGGGCCTATTTCAGGATGATGGATGCGCTTGGCTATCGCAATCAGCATCACGCGGTGGCGGCTTTTCGGGCGGGGCTGACCGAGCTGATGCGTCTGCGCGGGCTAAAGTCTGCGCGGATCGTGGATTTTGCCAGCAGCTATGGTATTGTCAGTGCGCTGATGGGGCATGATCTGACGCTGGCGCAGGTGTTCGATCGCTATCGCGCCCCGGCCTTTGACGGGATGGCTGCGCCCGAGGTGATCCAACAGGACCGGGCCTGGCTAAACAGCATTCGGCATGCGGCGCCACCGATGCGATTTGTCGGGCTTGATGTGGCCCCCAATGCCATTGCCTATGGCGTGGCGGCGGGGCTTTTCGATGCGGGGTTTGTTGAGGATTTGCAGGAAAACGAGGCCTCACCCGACCTCGCGGCAGAACTGGCACACTGCGACATGATCGTGGAATGCGGCAGCGTGGCACAGCTTATGCCAGAGGCGCTTGACCGGCTCTTGACGGCGGCGGGGCCGCGCAAACCCTGGGTAATGACCTCGCCCATTCGTGGCAATGAGCGGCCCGAAGCGGCCGAGGTCCTGCGGGGCCATGGGCTGGTGATGGAGAGATTGCCGGTGCCACCTTTCGTGCATCGCCGCTTTGAGAGTGCCGAAGAACAGGCGCGCGCCATCGCCAATGCGCAAGCGCAGGGCCATGACACCGAAGGTGTGGAAAGCACCGGGCATTTTCATGCGCAAATTCTTTTGGCGCGCCCCGCGGATGAGCTTGGCCCGCCGCAGGGCTGGGCGCTGCCTGTGAGTGTGGCGCCGATGGGCTAGGGCCCTTGGCCTCGGGGCGGTCATCGCCTGTTGTCGCGCCGGGTGCGCCGGGGTATTATTCCAGCCACTATCGCAAGTGATTTTACATGATACCCGCCCCATTCGTCAAAAGGGACCACCAAACGTGCTGATGATGCCTTCGTATCCCGACCGCGCCGATCGCGGCATTGCTGGCCGGATCTGATCCGATGCGCGGGCTTGGATTGCTGACCTTCGCCGCCGCCGTCGCTTTTGGCTATGGTGGTGGACAGCTTGCGCTTGTGCTGGCGTCAAAGGACACGCAAGGGGCGCCTCCGGTCCAGATCGGAGCGGCGCTTGCCGCCGTCGAGGCCGCCACCCCTGAGGCTCTGCCGACAGAATGGCCGCCGGTATTTGATGCCTATGTGCCCGATCTTCCCCGCGCCCCAGCCCCCCCCGCGAAGGCCGAGAAATACCGCCTTGTCGGACTTGTCGCCGGGGGTAAGGACGCCTGGGCGATCATGACCGCCTCGGATGGCGATGTGCTTGTGCGCGCCGGGGATCGGCTTATCGGTGGTGAGCAGGTGATCGAGATCGAGGCCAACGGCGTCTGGATCGAGCGCGACGACAAGCGTGTTCTGATCCGGTTCGAGGAAACCGCGAACGAATTGATGGCCCGCATGATGTCCAATGGCTCGGTCGAGAGCGACAATGTCGATCTGCCCATAGCTGCGCTTTCAGGGCGTGACATGCGTCGCGTGCTTGGGCGCGCGGGCAGTATTCGCATGGTGGCCGCCAATGGTGGGCAGGGCGAAAAGTTCCCCGAAATCCTCTGGGTGCGTGAAGGCCAGGTCTATGATCTTATCGGGTTGCAGCGCGGCGATATGGTGCTCCGGGTGAATGGGTATTCAGTTTCAGATCCTGAAAATCTTGCCAATGCCGCACAGATTTTGCGCAGCACCGATGAATTTGCGGTTGATATTCTGCGCAAGGGTCAGCGTCGCACGATTACAGTTAAGATCACGGGGCGCGGCTAGTGTTGGCGAGTGCGCCGGACAGAGATTCGCGTTTTACGTGAAGGTAAAGCCTCTGGATTGTGATTGGTCCGTCAATACCTCCTATGGTTGCATACATTCAGGAAAGGTTTATAACTTTTCTCACCGTGCCTCTGGAAAAGTGATTTCCAGCTTCCATATAACCTGATGTTAGGTTTTTTTCGGATTGTCCATGATCTGTATGTAGTCCAAATAAACCAATACTTAACAATAGGTTGTGTAAAGTGAGCGCTTCAAAGGAAGCGCTCAAAGCGTTTTGATGGGCTTATCACGCAAATGTTACCGTTGTCGGGTGAGCGGTTTTATGCTGTCATGTCCCTGACAATAGTGTCATTTCGACGCGCTTTGTCATTTCAACTGACGGCGAACCCGTGCGGCCTTTGTGCGCGGAATAAAGGAGCATTTGCTCTAAAGCTATTGAACCAAAATTCGCAGGTTACTGATCTGCGCGGGCCACACATTACTCACTCTACCGGCCTGTAATCTCACCTCTCGAGCCTCGGCTCGAACCTTAAAATAAGGCGGCGTAATAGCCGCTCTGCAAGCGGGGTCACTGGCCTTTCTTACTCGCGGCATATTTGGCGCGAGGGCGATCGCGTCATGTCTGGCGTGTGACACAAGTAATATTCGCGAGCTTTTTCTGCTGGAGGACTAAGCATGAAACGAAGAGAAGCATTGAAGCTTGGCCTGGGTGTTGCGGGCGCTACGGCTGTAGCATCGCAGGCCGGGGCCGAGATCAAGCAATGGCCGGATCTAGGCGACCCAAATTTGGCTCAAGACGGTCTGGTATTCCCTGACAATTTTCAACCGAGCATCGTCACCTCGCCAAGCCCCGATGTAGAGCCGTTTACAGCGCCGCTCAACATTATGCCAACGGCGCAGCCGATTGACCCTTCATCATACGATCCGCCGATCGAGCCTGACCGCCATCAGCGGTTCGACGATTTCCCGCCGGCCAATCACTACGAAGAGGTGATGACGGAATTCCGCTGGAAATATCACTGGCAGCCCCCGTATGGCGATGGCACCGAGGGTGTTGTTGGTCGTGACGGTAACCCGGACGTTGGCTCCTGGCACTGGGGCTTTAACGGCATCACGCCGGGTGAAACCTATAAATCCTACTATGGCGAAGCGGTCTTTCTGCGTCGCAACAACCTTCTGCCCCCTGTTGGCACTGGCAATGTGACCTTCGCGCTGCCCTCGCCGACGATCCACCTTCACAACGGCCATACCGCGTCTGAATCTGACGGTATTCCGCAGGATTTCTTCAACCCCGGCGAATTCTGGGATCACCATTATGCCAACTTCCCTGCGGGTTCGCCCGATGGGTGGCGGTTTGATAACACCGAGATCATGAACACGCTGTGGTATCACGATCACCGCTTGGATTTCACCGCGACCAACGTTTACGCGGGCTTCTCGGGGTTCTACCTGCTGTTTGATGAGCGTGATTCAAACAATGAAAACGATCCGAACCCGCGGGCCTTCAATCTGCCATCGGGCGATTACGATATTCCGCTGATCCTGCATGACGTGCAGTTCCAGCCGAACGGTCAGGTGATCTGGGATTTCTTCCACCCCGATGACAATGATCCGCCCAATCCGGAACCCAAGGACGAGCTCGAAGATGTGGGTAACTTCCAGGGTGCTCTGGATGATTTCGGACCCAACCGCCTGCAATATACCACGCAGGGTATGGTTGGCGACAAGATCACCGTGAACCGCATCATCCAGCCCTATCTGGATGTGGATCGCCGCAAATACCGCTTCCGTTTCCTGAACGGCGGTCCGTCGCGTCTTTACACGATGCTTCTCAAGGTCATACCCGCCGATGGCGGTGAGCCCTATTATGACGACTGGGTTATCCTGTCGAATGACGGTAACATGCTTGAGGCTCCTCTGGTCGAACCGTCGTTCGAGCTATGGGTTGCAAACCGCTTTGACGTGATCGTCGACTTCTCGAAGTATGGCGATGGCGACAAGGTCGAAGTCTGGAACAACATGGAAATCCGTGCGGATGGCGCAGGCCCGACCGGCTATACGCTTGACGAGGATAACATGATGCCGGTGATGCAATTCCGCTGCAAAGCGGGTGACGTTGCTGATCCGTCGAAAATTCCTGCCAAGATGCGCAAGCTTCCCAAAATCCGCATGTCGGAAGTCCGCCGCAAGCGTCTGTTTGTCTTCGATTATGACAACGGTCTGTGGACGGTGAACGGTCGCCTGATGGATCCCAACCGCGTGGATGCCAAAATCGAGCAGGGGTCTGCCGAAATCTGGACATTCCGCAACGAAGGTAACACTTGGGCCCATCCTGTCCATACCCACTTCGAAGAGTTCCAGATTCTTGAGGTCAACGGTCGTCCGCCGAGCGCGGTAGAGCGTGCCCGCAAAGACGTGGTCTCGCTTGGACCTGGAGACGAAGTTACGTTCTACAGCCGCTGGCGCGACTTCTTCGGGAAGCACGTGATGCACTGTCACAACGTTGTTCACGAAGACCATGCGATGATGATCCGTTGGGACATCGTTGAGCAGGGTGAGGGTGACTAAGCCCGCCGTACAGGAATTCTCTGAAAGACGAGAGGAAAAGACATGACTAACAGACGTCAATTTTTGACCGGACTTCCGGTTGCCGCAGCGGTGGGATTTACTACCACAGCGGGTTCGTCGTCGGAACGTGCGGCAGCCGCGGCTGCCGAGGCCCGTGCCCGGTTGCGAAACGCAGCCACAGGGATAGGCCCCAATGACACGCCGATTCTGTGTAACACCATCGATAGCGGCGGGGTCATCGACCAGAACGTGAGGGATTCGTTCCCCAACGTGATGATGGTCAACCAGGACGGTCTCGGGATGTCCTTTTACGAGGGATTCATCGAGAACAAGGTCGTGATGATGCACTTCATGAGCCTCCGGGACGAGCAGCAGCTGCCGATCACCCGCAACATTGCGAAGGTCGTGCACGAGCTGGGCGACAAGGTCGGGCGGGACGTGTTCGTCTATTCGATCACCCGCGATCCCAAACATGACACGCCCAGCCGGATGGCAGCCTACGCGCGCGAATTGAACGCGCCCAAAGGGTGGCATTTTCTGACGGGGACGCCGCAACACTGTGCCGATCTGGCCTTCCGTATGTATCGCATGAGCCATGCGACACTGCCCGGCAAGCGCAAGGTTGATGTGGTTTTTTACGGCAACGGCAAGGCGGGTCTGTGGGGCACCTTCCCCTATGACATCCGCCCTGACGATGCTGCCGAACGGGTGACTTGGGTCATGCCGCAACCTGCGCTTCAGCCGGGCGAAAAGCTCCGCCGAGCGGGGCCGCGTGTCTTTGACCGAACCGACCCGCGCAACCACAATCGCGAAGTCTAAGTCACTGGCCCCGGGTTACCGGGGTTCCAGCTCAGTATTAAAACGGAGACTATGAAAATGTTTCTCAAATCTTTCAGATGGGCGGCGGTGGTGGCTTTGCCAGTCGCAGCCACTCTCGGAGGGGCCCCCGCTTCGGCGCAGGACGACTCTCTCCTAACCGTGCCGCCTGCGGCAGGTAACCTGTCGGGGATCAACCAGTTCTGTATTGATATGTTCAGTTCAGGACAGCAACCGCGCGTTCCCTTCGAGTCCCGTCGGGACAACGCCGTAAGGGACGAGAATGGTGTGGAGCTTGTTGCACCGACAATAACCGAACTCACGACCGCGAGCGGTGTGGCGGTTTTTCCGGAAAATCCGGACTATCCAAACGGGGACAGCTATTCGACCAACCCGTCCAACCTGATCCCGACGGTATACGAAAACATCAAATCGTGCCGCGGCAACGAAATTATCAATACGTTGCCGTCAACGCCGGACAATCCGTACAATCTGCATGATGATCCGGTGGTCACCGAAATCGACAAAACCTCACCGACCGATGATCTCGATTTTATCATGGACCGGATTCATGTGCTTTCGAAACCTCGCAAGGTGTGCCGGAACTTCCGTGGCCGTCAGCACTGCTATAGGTATCCGCGCCGTGTTTCCCAAGGTGACCTGCGCCGTCTGGCGCGTCACGCCGTGAACATCATCGAGGGCAATGAACTTCAGGGCCGTTATGCTGATCGGGCATACGAGGGTTTCCCATTGCTGCACTATCTTGGTGGTCTGAAGGAAAAGGCAGTTGATCCGGTAACCCGCTCGGTGACCGTCAACCAGATCTGGTACGATACCCATATCGAATCTGACACTGCCTATATCGACCCGATTGCGGTTGATGACGACGACGAGTGGTATATCAAGTACAACGTCAAAATCCTGAACCGTGGGCACGAAGATTTCGCGCCGTACATGATGGTTTATGATGATCCGTTGGAACTTGACCTTTCGGATGTTGGCGGGCCTGACCTGACTCAAGCGGGGCTTGCTGTTCCGCGTATCCCGAACGTCGGTCTGGATCAGACATTCTTCCCGATGGAAGAGGGCCTGATGTACACCCTCAACATGAAGATGCCGCCGGCACGCTTCTGGAACCTTACCTACCACTGGGGCTGGCGTATTCACCCGCCACGGGTTCAGGTAGTTGAAAACGTTCGTGCGGTACTTGCGACCCCGAATGGTCCGATGCCTCGTAACTTTGCCGAGATCGCTGTCTTTGGCGAAAACCCACGCGAAAGCGAAGCCAGCAAGCTGGCGGCGATCGAAATGATCGGCGACACGGCACCGGCCAAGCGGATGTGGCGGATGTTCCGCGAACTTGGGAACATGACGACCAACCGCCGTCCGGGCCGCTACTTCCGTGGTCTCAACGGTTCGGCCGTTCAGGCGCAATTGGCGCAGATTCGCGAAGCCTTCTATGACTGGAGCAATCGCACCCAACTTCCCACTGGCTATGAGATGGGTGAAGGGTATGACATGACTGTTCTATTCCTGAACAACACCATTTATGGGGAGCTTAGAGACCATGATGGTATCGCTCAGGTTAGTTTGTCAGGTCGGGATGTCTGGGACAAACGCGGTGACGAAGTCAAAATTCAGCTCCTGAATGGTGACTACTACCGTCATGCCTATGTTCTGGTTGACTTCGGCGGCCTGCGTGGTTGGGAAAACACCTTCCACAACACCCTGCCTGTTGGTGGTGCCGGTCCGCTGTTTACCTTTGGCCGGAACGCCTTCTGGATCCATGTCGCTGGTCGGGGTGCAATCCCGATCCCGAATGCGGTACGTCCGGAACAGGTTACGCCGACACCTCTGACCAGTGCGATGGATCAGTTGGTTGGTTTCAAGAAGGGCAACCATCACTGGACAGACGCGCTCTATTCGGCGATGGGCGGCACGCCGGACACGATGTCCGACTACGTCAACACGGACGGCGTTGGTGAGCATTCTCTGAATGTTATATTCTCCTATGAGCCATCACGTCGTCTGCGGATGTATCAGTTCGATGCTCTGCACCACGACACGGCCGTGTGGTCGGTTCACTAAGAGACCATAAAAAGGGGCATCGGCGGCTTTGGTCGCCGGTGCCCATCATTTTGAGACATTACTTTCTCGATGGAGACTTGAAATGCAACGTATCAGAGCTGCTCTGAGTGCTGTTCCGGCCTGTGCCCTTGGTTTGGCACTTGTAGGATTTTCCGCGCCTGCCATTGCCGGTAGCGACCATTCAGGCCACACTTCGGGACACGGGCAGGATCATGCCCATACTCATGACAATACCAACGCAATGCATGGGCACGGAACCGATCACGGCGCGGATCATGGCACAGCAGATCATCGTATGCCGCTTCATCTTGGGATGGATGCCGCGAATAGCAGCCAGGCCGCAAATGACAGCCAGAATGGTATGCGCGACGGTTACCAGTACAAACGTACGCTGAACGATTACCCCATGTCCGATGTCATCCTGCGCGACTCGCAGGCCCGCAAGGTCAACTTTGCCGAGTTGATGAAATATGACGGGCCTGTGCTCTTGAATTTCATTTTCACCAGTTGCGCCACGATCTGTCCCGTGATGAGCGCCACCTTTGGCCAGACCCAGCAAGATCTTCTGGCCATTGATCCCGATTACCTGATGGTGTCGATCTCGATTGACCCGGAATATGACACGCCCCGCCGGTTGCGCGACTATGCAAAATTGCATGATGCGCATGACAATTGGGTGTTTTTGACCGGTCAGTTTGACGATATCTTTACCGTCGTGCGCGATTTTGATGCCGTCTATAAAGGCGAAAACAAGATGTATCATCGTCCGCTCACCTTCCTGCGCAAGTCCGGGGATGCGCCCTGGCTTCGGCTTGAGGGGCTGTTGACCTCTGAAGAGTTGGCGGACGAATATGTCGCCATGCTTCGCCCCGAAATGAATTGATGTCAGGAAAATCAATGCGCAAGATGCTGCGTGGTATCGGTCTGGCGCTTGTGCTGGCCGTGACGCCGGTTTTGGCCGGGGCCGGGCAGGCGGGCGATGCCGAGCTTGGTCGCCGTCTTTACTGGGAGGGGATCGGTGCCGATGGCAAGCCGATCACCGGTGTGACCCAGGGCGATGTCAAGATTTCCGGCACACAGTTTTCATGTGTGAACTGTCACCGCCCAAGTGGCTTTGGCACCTCTGAGGGGGGCAACTATGTGCCGCCGATCATGGGGCGCATCCTGTTCGACAAGAAACACATGGATCGCAACCGGATATTCAAGGATCTCTATCAGGAGGTGCAACCGCCCAAGTTCTGGGCCCGGGTGCGCCAACCGCGTATGCGCCCTGCTTATGACGAGACGCTTCTGGCGCGCGCGCTGCGCGATGGCGTGGATGCCGGCGGCTATGAATTTGACCCAATCATGCCGCGCTATGAGATATCTTCGGCCGATGTGGCCAACCTCACCGCTTTCCTCAAGGGCCTGTCGGGCGAGATTGATCCCGGCGTCGACGAAAGCAACATTCACTTTGCCACGATTATCGGCCCGGATGCCGACCCTGCCGAGGCGCAGGCGATGCTCGACACGATGAATGTGTTCTTTACCTACATGAATATCGACACCGAAGGTGACACCAAGAAACCGACCTTTTCGCCAAACTATCGCTCGAATTTTGTCAGCGCCTATCGCGTTTGGAACCTGCATGTCTGGCAGCTTGAAGGCGCGCCCGAAACATGGCGCGAGCAGCTTGAGGCCAAATATGCCGAACAACCGGTGTTTGCGGCATTAAGCGGTTTGGTCAAAGGGCCATGGGACGAGATCGGCAAGTTCTGTGACGATACGCGATTGCCCTGTATTCTGCCCAATGCCGAATTGCCGAGCCCGGGCGAGGGGCGCTATGGCTACTCGGTATTTTTCAATCGTGGTATCGCGCTTGAGGCCGAGGCCCTGGCGATTCATTTTGGCGATCAGGCCGTTCCGCCCGCCCGTATTGTTCAGCTGCATGGCGCGGGCCCGCAAGGCGCCCGTCCTGCCGCAGCCTTTGAAGAGACCATGAAAATGGTGCTTGAGGGAACCGAGGTTGAAACCGTCGAATATGTTGGTGCCGAGGGGCTCAGGGCGGCTCTGGAGCGTCATGCGGAGGCCGATTCGCTTGTGATCTGGCCCGAGGATGCCGCCGAGGCGGTCAGGGTTCTCGTCGAGGCCGACCCGAAAGCGACGCTTATCACCTTGCCATCCTCCAGCAAGGATTTTGCCAATGACGCTTTCCCAAGTGACATGATCGCACGCACCAAATTGATCTGGCCCTATGATAAACCGGGCTCGTATCATCCGCGGAAATATCGTATACGCGGCTGGATGCACACGCGCAGGTTGGCGGTCACCCACCCGCGTATCCAGTTGCAAACTTACTATGCGCTGACGCTGATCGAATTTGGTCTCATGCATGCAATCAATGACTTCTATCGCGATTATGTGCTTGAAATCATTGAACATGAAGCGGAAAATGAACTGAACCCCGGCACCCATCCCGAATTGGGCCTTGGGCCGGGGCAAAGATTCGCCTCAAAAGGAGCATTTATCGCGGAACTGGCACCGGAAGAGCGGGTTGGCTACCGCGTCGTCAGTGATTGGATCGTACCTTAGGGTTTTGAGTAATGGGCCCTTTTGGTACGTAGTGGGCGGTGGGGAAACCTGCCGCCCATGCTTTTTGCACCGATGATTTCAACGATTTATCCGATCAAGAACCAAAGGCCTGCGGCCCCGGCGAGATAGGCGCCAAAGGGAATTTCCGCAGTCGATCCGGGGCGCTCGCCCTTGCGCCAGCCGGACAGGATCGCGACGATCATTGCCGTCATCGCGGCAATCAACGCCACCATTGGCAGGGCGGTTGCGCCCAGTGCGGCGCCAATACCACCCATCAGTTTGACATCCCCCAATCCCAACCCTTCGCGGCCGCGAACCCATTGATAAAAAGTACGAATAAATAGGAACGCCCCGCCCCCGATTGCCGCACCGATCAGCCCGTCAATCAGGCCACGAAACGGGTCTTGCGAGGCCAGAGCCAAACCGATGACAAACAAAAGCCCGGTGAGAGCATTGGGCAGCCGAAAAGCGGCCAAATCACACATCACCAGACCCTGAATGACCCAGAGAAAAACCGCCCCCAGCACCATGTGCAACGGCGATTGCGCCACCCAGATTGCCAGGATCGCCAAGGCTGCCCCCGAAATCTCGGCGTAAAACAGGCGTTTCGGGATCGCGGCGCCGCAGGACCGGCATTTGCCCCCCAATAAAAGCCAGGACAGGACCGGCATCTTGTCACGCCAGGAAATCCTGATCCCGCAGTCGCGGCATCGCGAGGGGTCGGCCACCACGCTTTCGCCGCGTGGAAGACGATCCGCCCAGGCGGCCAGGAACGATCCGACCGCCGCGCCACACAGGATCAGAAAAAACGCGAGGGGGGCGGTGGCGGGCATGGGCAATCCGTTGCTTGAAAAACGTGCGCGAGAGCAAGGCGATGATTGTACAAGGCGCCTCGTTGGTCTATGATTTAGCTTCTAGTCTATATTATTTACGGACCGATTTTACCATGAAAATCAATACGTCAGACCCGGCTTCCAACCCTGTCAGACCCGATGGCGAGGCCGGTTTTTCGCTGCTGGAACTGATGGTCGTGGTGGTCATCATGTCGATTCTTGCCCTCGTGGTGATGCCGCGCATCATTGACCGGCCCGATCAGGCGCGCGTGGCACGGGTGCAATCGGATCTGGCGGTGCTGAGCGGGGCAATCAAGCTCTATAAACTCGACAATTTCCGCTATCCCAGCACCGAACAGGGCCTGCTTGCCCTGAGAGAGCCCCCCACAATCGCGCCGGTGCCGCAGAATTACGCGTCCAACGGCTATATCGACCGCCTGCCGCAGGATCCCTGGGGCAATCCCTATCAGTATCTGCAACCGGGCATTCACGGTGAATTTGATATCTTCACCCTTGGCGCGGATGGTGTCGCGGGCGGGGATGGCGTTGATGCGGATATCGGCTCATGGAGCGAATAGAACCAGCATCCGAGCATGGTTTTACCCTTCTGGAGATGGTGATCGTTGTCGCGGTGATTGCCGTTTTATCGGTCACGGCGACGTTTGCCGTGACACAGCGCAACAGCGGTGACAGCGATGTCTTGCGCTTTGATGCGGCCTATGACCGGCTGCGGGATGCGGCCATTCTGGGCCATTCCGCGCGCGGTGTCGCGCTGTTGCCTGACGGCTGGCAGGTGCTCTTGCCGGCCCTTCCGGGGGCGGAAGACGATGGATGGCAACCCAATGGCCGGGCTCAGAAATTTCGCGGCGAAGTGCGTTTTGAAGGCACGAATGGTCCGATTTTCCCGAAAGAGCTCGACCGCAAGCCCGCGCCCGATCTGGTGTTCCTGCCTGATGGTCAGGTGACCCGCTTTGAGGTCAGCTTTATCGGCAATGACACCCTCACGCGCTGCGTATCGAACGGATTTGCCGGGCTGACATGCGAGGGCATATGACGCGCCCGCCCCCCGATACCGCCTCGTTTGACGGCACCCGCGGCGTGACCCTGCTTGAACTGGTGATCGCGGTCTTTGTTCTGTCCATCGGCACGATTGCCGCCCTGCGCAGCGCCGATCAGGCCGGTCGCGTTCTGGGCGGCGAGGCGGCCCGCGTCATGGCCATGCAAGTGGCCTTGAACAGGGCCGAAGAGCTTCGGCTTCTGGGGGCGGTTGGCGCGCGAAGCCTGAGCGATCGCGTTGCCTATGGCCCCTATACCTGGCAGGTTGAGGTGAGCGAAAAAACCACCCGCGCCGGCTTTACCGAGGCGACAATCACCGCCCGCACCCCGGATCAACCGGGCGGCCGCGTCGTGGTGATCGCGCGTAGCGAGGTGGTGCAATGACGGCACCCCCCCCATCCCGCGCGGCGCAGGATCGGGGGCTGACCCTGCTCGAACTCGTGGCGGTGCTGTCGATTTTTGCCATGCTCGCGGTGATGGGCCTTCAGTCGCTTGGCGGGATGATGCGGGCGCGCGACCGGATCACCGACGCCGACGAAAAGGCGGCGGCGCTGTCGCGCGGGCTTGCCTTGTTGCGCAGTGATCTGAAATCCGCCGCCGCGCTCGCATTCTGGCCCCCTGAAAGCATCGAGTCAGAGCCCGCCTTTCTGGATCAGAGTGCGGATGAGGGCATTCTTGCCTTTTCCACCTCCGGTCAGCCGGTTTTGCCCGATGATCAGGCGGCGGGACGGTCGCGGGTGATCTGGTGGTATGATCGTGAGGACGAGCAGCTTATCCGACAGGTCTGGCCGGTTTTGCGCCCCGCCTCGGAGGCCGCACTTGCGCCGGAAATGGAGATCTTTGACAATATCGCAAGCTTTCGCGTCAGCGCCTATGCCAGCCCCGAAGAGGGTTGGGTCGCCGGCTGGGGCGTGCCCGGCCCCTTGTCGCGCCCGGATTTGCCGGATGCGGTGGATATCCAGTTTGACTCGGATGTTTACGGGCCTTTGCGGGTGATGGTGAGCTATCAATGACACAGGATCGCGGCATAGCCCTGTTGAATGCGCTGATCATGGTGGCGGCGATTTCTGCCGTGGCGGCGGGGCTGATGCTGCGGGCGGAAACCAGCCGCAGCCGGGTCGAGCATGTACAGATCAGTGAACAGGCGATGCTGCATCTGGACGCGGCGGAACTGCTGATTGATCCGGTGTTGCGTGCCGATTGGGAGGCGGACCAGAACCTTGATCACCTGCTCGAAGGCTGGGCGCTTGAGAGGTTCGGCGCCGATATTGACCGCGCGCAGCTGGCGGGGCAGATTACCGATCTTCAGGGGCTTTTCAACGTCAACGCCCTGAGCGACCCCGGCGATCTTGCGGCGGTGCAGGCCTTCGAGAGGTTGCTGCGCGGGCTTGGTCTTCCGGTGGCCCTGGCGCGCGAAGTGGCCGGTTTCGTGCAGGCGCGCGGCCCGGTTCTGGTTGAGGAATACAGCGCGCGCGACATCCCGCTGCGTCCGCCGGGCGGGCCGATTGCCGGAATCGAGGAATTGCGCCTTGTGCGCGGCATGACCTCCGAGGATTACGCCCGGCTCTTGCCGTTCGTGTCGGCCCTGCCGGTTGGCTCCTCGCTGAACGTGAATACCACTCCGGCTGCGGTTTTGGGGGCGGTTTTGCCAACCGCCAACCCCGCCGGAGTCGAGCGGCTTGTTGCGGATCGTGGCCGGGTGCCTTTCGCCAATGCCGGGGATTTCAGGCAGCGCGCCGAAACCCTGCTTCATCCACGCGTGATCGAGCAATCACAGGCCCCGAACGGTGGCCTTGGTGTCACGAGCCGCTGGTTTCAGGTACGGTTTGACCTCGCGCTCGATGGGCGTATTCTTAGCCGCATCGTGACCGTGGAACGATCTACGCTGACGGGTGCAACAGATATTAAAAATCGCCGGGCGGATCCGTTATGACCCTTGTTTTGAAACGTAAAAAAGGCGGCACTGCGACGCCGGTGAAAACCCATGATCTTGTCGTTGGTGGCGGATTGCCGACGCATCCCTTCGTGGCGCTTGTGCCGGGGACGGCGGCGCCTTTGGTGCGGCTTGATCTGCCCGAGGCCGTTAAGGGGCAGGCCCGCGAGCGGGTGGCAAAGCGGCAATTGCGCGATGCTTATGGCGGCTCGGATGCGGGTCTTGATCTGCGCCCGGCACGCCTTGCGGGAACACGCGATGGCTGGAGCCGGGTGCTTGTTACCGATGTTGCAGAGCGCCAGGATTGGGCCCGTGCGGTGGCCCCGGCGGGGGCGCTGTGTCGCGCGGTTCTGCCCGACTACCTTGCCTTGCCCGCCGCCCCCGACCTCTGGGTTATAGAGGCCCGCGGGGATCATGTGCTTGCCCGCCTCGGGACGGAGGACGGCTTTGCCGGTGAGACCGATCTTGCGCTTCTTCTGCTCAAGACGTCGGCCGAGGCGTCGCCGCCCCGCGCGGTGTTGCGACGTGGCGCTGTTTTGCCGGAGATTGATGCTTATCTTGCTGCTCAAAACCTCACCACCTGTGGCACGACATCAGAACTGGCGGCGCATGGCGTGGCCGAGCCGCAGGTCTTTGGACATGGCGAGCTTGCGCTCGATCTGGCGCGCGATCCGGGGGCCGAGCGCGCCGAAATGCGCCGAACCCTGCGCCGGTTGCGGCTTCCGGTTGGGCTGGCGTTTCTGGGGCTGATCGGCTGGGTCGCGGCCACGGTGATGGAGACCCGCGATCTGCGCGATCAATCGCTCGCCTATCGCCAGAATGCCGAACGCATCCTGCGCGATGTGATGATCCCGACGGGGCCGATCCTGGACATTCGAACCCAGGTGACACAACGCCTTGAGCGTGCCCGAACCGCGCGCAGCGACGGCGACGGCGAGGCGCGCCCGCTGGATGTGCTGCGTCGTGCGGGCGCTGTTCTGGCCGATCATGAGGGCACCATCACACGGGTCAGCTATCAGCCCGGCGCGGGTCTGGTGATTGATCTGCAACTGGCGGATTTTGCGGCGCTTGACGCGCTTGTGGGGGCCCTGCGCACCACCGGGGTCGAGCCGCGCGTCGCCCAATCGGTGACCCGCGAGGGGGCTGGCATCGAGGCGGTGCTGGCGATGGCGGTCACGCAGATCGGGGGCCGACGATGACGGGTTTGATGGATGCACTCATCGGCGCCTTGCTTGGCCTGAGCGGGCGCGAACGGGTGCTGGTGGCAATTCTGGCGCTTGTGGTGCTGCCTCTGGGGTTGGTCTATGGCGTGGCTTTGCCGCTGGCGGATGCGCGCCATGAGGCACAGCGCGCGGTCGCCGAGGCCCGCGCAACAGAGCTTTGGGTGGCGGATCAATCGCTGCTTTATGCCTCGGAGACCGCGGCGCTGCGTCATGCGGGCGAGGCGGAAAATGCCGGCCCGCCGATCGGCATCAGCGGGATCGAGGCCAGCCTTGTCGAGGCTGGATTGCGCCAAGAGGCCAGCGAATTGGCCAATGCCGCCGATGGTGGCATTACCATGCGGTTTGACGCGGTGCGTTTTACCAAGTTGGCCGAATGGTTGACCGGGCAAGAGGCAAACTGGGGCTACGATCTTACCGGGTTTACCTTTGAGAGGGGCGAGCGCGAAGATGTGGTCGCGGCCGATTTGCGTCTGGTGATCGCTCAATGACCCGTTTTCTTTTGATTCTGAGCGGGGTTCTGTGCGGCCTGTTGCTTGTGGTGCTGAGCGAGGGGCGCGTCGGGCATTTACGCGCATTTGCGCCGCAGATGGTGCCGGGCTGGGCCGCGCCCATCGACAATGGTGCAACCCTCTGGCAGGGCCGCGCGCGCGGCATACGCCCCTTGGGCTTTCCGGTCGAGACCGATTTAAGCTGGCGGTTCGCGCGCCTCAGGGCATTCGGCGCGATCTGGGATCTGAGCGCGATGGCACCGGGCCTTTCGGGGCGGGCCGAGCTTGACCTGCCTCTGGCGCGGGACCGGGCCGAGCTTCGCGACGGGCGCGCCGAGGTTTTGCTTGGGGATTGGCCCGGCCTTGTGCGGGGCGTGACCCTGGACGGCCTGTTGGAGGTTGCGGGCCTGCACGCCGATCTGGCCTTGCCCGAGCGCAGCCTGAGGGCGTTTGGCGCTGACATACGCTGGACCGGGGCGCGGATAAACGGCCAGGACATTGGCACCGGCGAGATGACGGTGCTGTCGGATCAGGGCGGCGGCTGGCGCGCGCCCTTCAGCCTTGAGGGGGACGTGGTTGTAGCCAGCGGCACGCTTGAGGGGCGCTTTGGCGCGCCGGTTGCGGTGCTTGATTTGCGGATTGAGAATGCAGGCGGGATGCCGATTGAATGGCAGAAGGCGCTGGACCGGGTGGCGCGCAGGGTCGGCACATCCTGGATCGTACGCCGCGACCTTGATCTATCGCTGGAGTGGCCGCTTTTGTAGGATACCTGGCCTGCGTCAGCCGCGCGCGCCAAGCTGTTGGAGTTCCAGTTTGATATCCTTGCGCCGCGAGGCCATGGCGCCGAGGGGATCAAGATCAGCGTCAAGCGCCATCATTTCCTTTAGCGCGGCATCCGCAGCGCGCAGCTTGGCCACGGTGGCCGGGCCGGCCGTGCCCGCTTTGATGTCGGCGAGGGCGCTTTCGTGTTGCGCGGCGCCGCTGACCGCGAGGGCCGCGGCGCGGTCGCTGCCCTTGCGGCTGCTGGCGAGGGCGTCGGCAACCTGGGCCGCCTCGTCATAACGCCCGGCGCGCAGCAGGGCATGGGCGTATTCAAGCCGCAAACGCGGCTCAAGCGGGCCCGATTGAGGGATCAGCAAGGCATAGCTGTTGATCGCGGTGTCATAATTGCCCGCCTCAAGCGCCTTGCGCGCCGTGCTGTATTTGCGCTGAAAGTTGTTGCCCTCGCTGATCGTGCTCGGTTCGCAGGCCGCGACGGCCATCATAACCGGCAGCAAAATCAAAGAGCTGGTGTGAAAACGAAAGCGCATGCGCCCTCCTGGAAATCTCAATACTCACTTCCTATCACGTCGTGGCAAAGCCGGGCCAAGGAAAAACCGGGGTTGGCGCTAAAAAACCTATAGGTGAGTCATAAGTGTGCCAGATGCGGTTTAACAATAGAAACGCTATATGAAATCGGGTAGTATGTGTTGATAATAGCAAAAAAACCGGCGATTAACGGCGGTTGGATTTCTGAGGCACTATTAACGGGCAGGCGGTATCTATTCATGATGTTCGTAATGCATAGCGATGCGATTTTTTAGGGTTTTCGCCCTCGGGGCGTTTTTGTGGCTGGTACAGGTGTTTCCTGCGACCGCCCAGGTTTCATTGGATTTGCGCGACGCAAGTTTGCGTGATTTCGTACAGATTGTGGCACAGTCCACGGGCCGCAACTTCATCCTCGACGATCGGGTGCAAGGCAGCGTGACGGTGGTCGCGCCAAACCAGGTTTCCTCCTCGGCGATCTACGAGATTTTTCTTAATGTTCTGGAGCTTAACCGCCTGACCATCGTCGAAGGCGAACAGGCGGACCGGATCGTGCCGATTGATGTCGCGCGTGAATTGGCCCCCGGACAGGAGCGCGCAGGGCTTGGCGGGGATTATGAAACCCGCGTGATCGTGGTGCGCAACAGCCCGGTTGCCGATCTTGCCGAAGTGGTGCGCCCGCTTTTGCCGGCCGAGGCGGTGCTGTCGACGGTGCCGGATGCGGGGCTCATGATCCTGTCGGACCGACGCGAGAACTTTCAGCGCATCGTGCAGCTGGTGGATCGTCTGGACACCCCAAGCCGCAATGCGATTGAAACCATACCGCTGCGCAATGGCAATGCGGCGGATATGCTTGGCGTAATCACGACGCTGGCGATCACGCCCGCCGGGTCAAGCCTGTCGGCTGATCGCCGCTCAAATGCGCTTATCGTTTCGGGCACGCCCGAATTTCGCGACCGCATCCGCAATATTGTCACTCAGCTTGATAGACCACAGCGCAGCATCGCAACCGAGGTGGTGCGCCTGAATTATGCCGATGCGACCGATCTTGCCGATGTGGTCCGTCAGAGTTTCGGCGCGCAGGCGACCTCTGCCGAGGGCGCCGTCAGTGGCAATAGCGCGATCACCATCGTCGCCGAACCACAGCAAAATGCGCTTATCATCACCGCGCCGTCGGACCGGGTGAATGCCATCGTCAGCGCCGTTCGCGGCCTTGATCAGCGGCCCGATCAGGTTCTGATCGAAGCGGTGATTTTCGAGCTGTCGGTCGATAGCTTTTCCGACCTGTCGTTTCAATTCGGCGGCGTGATCGAGGATGCCACGGTTGGCGGGGTGGAATTCGCCCTTGCCGGGCGCCCGACGCTGACCAACCTTGTGGGCACCGTTCTTGCGGGGGGCAATCCGACGGGGGGCGGCACCGGCGGCACGATCGCGGCGTTTGACAAAGGCGGCTTTGGCGGCTTTCTTGCGGCGCTTGCCAGCAAAAGCTCGACCAAGCTCTTGTCGACGCCCTCGATCCTGACCCTTAACAACCGCGAGGCCGAAATCGTCGTGGCGCAGAACGTGCCCTTCGTGACCGGCAGCTTTTCCACCGTCGGCGACAGTGCCGTGCCAACCCAGCCGTTCCAGACCATCGAGCGCCAGGATGTTGGCCTGACCCTCAAAGTGACGCCCCAGATCACCCGCGATAAAACCGTGCGTCTGGCGATCAATCAAGAGGTGTCGAATCTGACCAGCTCTGCCTCGGCGGCAGGCGGCGAGATCACATCGAAACGGGAATTGACGACCAATGTTCTGGTGCGCGACGGGCATGTGATCATGCTTGGCGGCTTGATGGAAGACGGCAACGGATCAGTCAATCAGCGGGTGCCGGGGCTTAGTGAACTGCCGCTGCTTGGGCGTCTGTTCAAGGGGCGTAGCACCTCGCAAAATCAACGGGTTCTGCTAGTGATGATGCGGCCGCGCATTCTGAGCACCGATGCCGAGGCGCGCGAGCTGACGCGCCGTCTTGCCCGCGAGGCCAAGCGCGCCAGCGCCGCGATTGCGCCGCCCGATGATGGCACCTATCCGCAAGTGCCGGATTCAAGTTTTCCGTTTGACGGAGCCAATCTGAACCAACCGTTTGATGCCGGCTATATTGACAAGGGCGCGCAGAGCCGACGCTTTCCGCCGCTGCCGTCGCGGTTGCAATTCGTGGACAGATAATCATGGCGCCGCCGCTTTTGCCCTTCACGCTTGCCCGCGATCAACAGGTTCTGGTCGAGGGCGACAGATTGCTGGCGGGACCGGAAGCAAGCGCGCTTGGGCTGCGCGAGGCGCGACGTCGCGCCGGCATGCCTCTGAAGATCGAAACCCTTGGCATTGACGCCTTCGAGGCCCAGTTGGCAGCGCTTTATCAGGGCGGTAGCGGCGGCGACGACGCCGAGGACGCGTTCAGCTTTGACCTCGAAGAAAACGCCAATGGCCGGGGACCGCGCGACCTTTTGGAAGACGGCGAAGAGGCCCCGGTGATCCAACTGGTGAACCAGCTTTTGCGCCGCGCGGTGCGGGCCGGGGCGTCGGATCTTCATGTTGAACCCAACGAGGGCGGGCTGCGTGCGCGCATGCGCGTCGATGGCATGCTGCAATCGGTTCTGGATCGGCAGGACGTGCCGGTGCGCCGCGTGGTATCGCGCCTCAAGGTCATGGCGGGCCTCGATATTTCCGAAACCCGCCTGCCACAGGACGGCCATATCGCGCTGCGCCTTGGCGGGCGTGCGATTGATGTGCGGGTCTCGACCCTGCCGGGCAATTACGGTGAGCGCGTGGTGATGCGGGTGCTGGATCGCTCGGCCGGGCTTATGCCATTGGAACAGCTTGGCCTGCGCGCCGATCAGGTAAGCGTCCTTGACCGCATGGCGGGGCGCCCCAACGGCATTATCCTTGCCACCGGGCCAACCGGATCGGGCAAAACCACGACGCTTTATTCATTGTTGCAACTTGCCAATGACGAAATCCGCAACATTCTGACCGCCGAAGACCCGATCGAATATGACCTTCCCGGCATCTCGCAAAGCCAGATCAACGCCGAGATCGGCATGACCTTTGCCGCCGGATTGCGCGCCGCTCTGCGTCAGGATCCCGATATCATCCTTGTCGGCGAAATCCGCGATCAGGAAACCGCAAGCGTTGCCGCGCAGGCGTCCTTGACCGGGCATCTTGTGTTTTCCTCGCTGCACGCCAATGGCTCGGTCGGAGCGGTTGTGCGGCTGCGCGATCTGGGGCTTGACGATTTTCTGATTGCCGCCACGCTGCGCGGGGTGATCGCGCAACGCCTGTTGCGCCAGCTTTGCAAAACATGCCGCCGCGCCGCTGCGCCGACCCCTGACGAGGCCCGGCATTTTCGCGCCGCCAAGCTTGCGGTGCCGGATCAACTTTATCATCCGGTGGGGTGCGCGGCCTGTAACACCACTGGCTATGCCGGGCGGGTCGGGGTGTTCGAGATCCTTGAGGTTAGCGAAGCCCTGCGCGCCGCCATCGACAAGGGCGCCTCCGAGCTTGAGATGAAAGACGTGGCGCTTGCGCCCGATCAGACCCTCTTTGGCCAGTCGCTCCATCAGGTCGCCGCCGGTAAAACCAGCCTTGCCGAGGCGCTGCGCGTGGTGGGCGACGCGCTGTGAGGGCGTTCAGCTACATTGCCTTCAACGCCGAAGGGCGGCGCAAAAAAGGCACGCTTGTCGCCGAAAGCGAGGCCCAGGCCGCCGACATTCTGCGCGGGCAGGGGCTATTTGCCGAGCATATCAATGCCAAACGTCAGGGCGGCGGGCTGACCCGGACGCGGGGGCGGCGCACCAGGTTGAATGCCGATATGCGCGCGGTCTTTACCCGCCAGATGGCGGTGCTTTTATCCTCTGACCTTTCCGCCGAAGTGGCGCTTGAAACGGTGCGCAGCTCGGGCACCTCGCCCGCGATTGAAGGTGCCGCCGCCGAGGCGAAGGCGGCGTTGCTGGATGGCCAGCCATTGTCGGTTGCGCTAGAAATGACCAATGCCGGGTTCCCGCGGTTTTACGTGGCCGCGGTGCGCGCAGGCGAGGTTTCGGGTGATGTGGCGGCGGTGTTCGAGGGGCTCGCCGATTACCTTGAAAGTGTCGGCACCGACCGGGCACAGCTTGCGACGGCACTGATCTACCCGGCTTTTGTGGCCGCTGTATCGCTGTTGGTCTGCGGTATATTGATGGTCAATGTCGCCCCCGAGATTGCCGCGATGTTTGAGGTTTCGGGGCGTGAATTGCCGCAGTTGACGCAGGTGATCATGGCAATCAGCGACTGGATTCAGGCCTATTGGATCGGTCTGGCGATTGGCCTTGTCGCCTTGATCTTCGGGATCATTGCCGCCCTGCGGGTGCCGCGTATTCGCGATGCATGGCATGAATTTGCGCTGAAACTGCCGGTGATCGGGCGCCTGCTGCGGCTCTCGGCGGCGGCGCAATATCTGCGCACGCTGGCGCTTGTGATTGCCAGCCGTCAGACCGTGGTCGATGCCGTCACATCGGCCAGCGACGTGCTTGTGATCAGCCGCTTTCGCAACGAGGCGCTTGATCTTGCCGAGGCCGTGCGCTCGGGCGAAAGCCTTAGCCAGGGCCTGACGCGCATGTCGCTCATTCCGCCGGTTTGCCGTCAACTGATCGACGCAGGCGAAAAATCGGCGCGCCTTGCGCGGATGACCGAACGCTCGGCCGTGCTGGTCGAAACCTGGCTCACGAATGAGCGCAAGCGCGTCTCGGCCCTGATGGATCCGCTGTTGATGATGGTGGTGGGCGGCATGGTTCTGGTGATCGTTCTGGCGATCCTCTTGCCGATTTTCGACCTGCAAGCTTCGGTCGGTTAACCCACGCTATAGGGCAGAACGCCGCGCTCGTCCGGGGTGACCTGCAAGCGCCGTTCAAGCGGTGGAACCGAGCGCTGATGACACTCGGCACGCTCGCAAATCCGACAGGAAATGCCAATCGGCTCGAACGCGCGGGCGTTGCTCACGTCAAGATCATCAGCATAGACCAGATCGCCGGCATGCTTCACCTCGCACCCCAGTGCAATGGCAAAGCGGCGCACCGGCGCTCCAAAACTGCCGCCCGGCTTGCTCACGTCCCGCGCAAGGCTGATATAGCGCACGCCGTCCGGGGTTTCGGCAAGCTGTCGCAGAAAGCGCCCCGGCGTTTCAAAGGCGCGATGCACATTCCAGAGCGGACAGGCGCCGCCAAAGCGGGCGAATTGAAGCCGCGTCGCCGAATGCCGCTTGGTGATCGTACCGGCCTGATCGACACGCACGAAAAAGAACGGAATACCCTTGGCACCGGGTCGCTGAAGCGTTGAAAGGCGGTGACACACCTGTTCGATCGAGGCCCCAAAGCGGTTGGCAAGCACTTCAAGATCATGCCGGGTTTCCTGAGCCGCCGCAAGGAACGGCCCATAGGGCATCATCGCGGCGCCGGCAAAATAATTGGCAAGGCCAATCTTGGCGATGGCGCGGGCGGCGTCGGACTGAAACCGCGCAAAATCAAGCGTCGCCTCCAATAGCGCATCCTGGGTCAACAGCGCCAGTTGCAACAAAAGCTGAAACCGCCGGGTTTCGGGCGCGGCGCGTGACGAAAGGTACAAGACCCCCGCCTTGCGGTCAAAATGGCGCAACTTGCCAACGTCGTCCTGCGCCAGGGTAAGTCCCATCGCCGCCATTCGCTCGACCGCGATATCATAGGCCGACAGGGTGCTGTCATTGCCGGTGGCAAAGCGTTCGGCGGCATGATCGACCGCGTCGATATAGTTGTCGCAGTAATGAAAGAAATCGCGCACCTCATCCCAGGGGCTTGATTGGCTGCGCGCATCCTCGCGCCCCAGGGCCTCATCAAGCGAGGCAAGACGCTCATGGGTCTGGCGATAAGCGCTGTGCAACTCCAGAAAGGCCCGCGCCAGGGCCGGCGCATTCGAGGCCGTCAGCCGTAGATCGGCGAGCGGCGGCGGGTCGTCGCCAAACACCGGGTCGGCAAGCGCCTCGCGCATGTCGCTCACCATCCGCTCGGCGTCGCCGGTCGATAACTCTGTGACATCAAAACCAAATTCCTGCGCCAGCGCCAGAACCACTGTCGTGCTTACGGGGCGGTTGTTGTTCTCCATCTGATTGAGATAAGGCAGGGAGACGCCCAGTTTAGCGGCAAAATCCTTTTGTGTCAGGCCAAGCCGCTGCCGGGTCTCGCGCAGCTTGGCTCCGGCATAAAGTTTCTGTGTGGCCATGTTGGTCCCGCCTTCGGCTTCGCAAATTAGCTTTGGCGCAGAGTAGATTTGCAAACCTTCCGGGGCAAGCCCGCAATTCCCACTTTCATCTTTCCATAAATACTCATCTTCTCACTTGCGTCGAATCGCCAGGCTGACGGTTTTCGTCCTGACCGCTTCGGTTTTGCGCATGGCGATGCCTGGACCAGGTGTTAGGTTCACATTACCTTGGTGCCGCTTTTGGCGGAGAATTGGGAAGCCGGTGCAACTCCGGCACTGCCCCCGCAACGGTAAGGGAGGGCGCTTTGACGAAAGACCACTGGGCCGGAATTGGGTCTGGGAAGGTGTCAAAACGCAGGGTCGGATAATCTGGTCCATCCCCCAAGTCCGGAAACCAGCCTTGGTGCAACGTCAAACCGCGGGGGGCGGTGCGGGCGGGTGCCGACACGCCCTGTCCCGGTTCAATCCCTGCCCCATCCGGCCCGGGGGGTGGCCGGGGAGTAGTCTTAAGATGTGCCTGAACCAAATTCTCGACGGGTTGGAGCAAAACAATTCAACTGGCGCCCAGGCGTTTGATCACGCACGCCAGGGGTTTCTTGAATGGGCGATGTCCGTGGCGGGTCCGGTAACGCCTGGTGTGGCGCGTGCGGCGCTTGCCGATCCGGCGGCCATTGCCGCCGAAAGCGCGGCGGCGCAAGCCTTCGTCAGGTATCTGGAACAGGCCTGCCGGGGCGCGCAATTGCACAGGCCGCGGCGAGGCCGGGCGCGCTTGCTGCATTGAAATGTCCAGGAAACGAAAAAACGGCGACGCCAGGGAGGAGGAGAGGCGCCGCCGTTCTATCTGCGTCCGACCCAGGGAGGAGGAGAGGGTCGTTGGCAATCGGTGGGGGCAGTTTGCCCCAATTGTCCGGTCTCAGGCCTCAGGGAGGAGGAAAGAAGCCATTGACCGTTTCAGATGCCCCAGGGAGGAGGAGAGGGACATCCGATCTCTGTGTTACGGACGCGTGCCGTAAACTGATTCGTGTGCGACCCGGCGGAGCTCGCTGCGGTGCAGGCCAAGATCAGCCAAGTCATGGCTGCTCAACTCTGACAGTTCACGGATCGTGCGACGGTAGGCGCGGTAGTTTACGACGCGCTGCACTGCAGCATAAACGGCGGCGCTCAGGTCTTCGCTCAGGTGGTGCGCTGTGGCGCGGCGTGTGTCGACTGCAATTGCCATCTTCGGCTCCTTGCGTATTCAGGGTTGTTCGCGTTCGGCGATGTTCTTTTTCGCCTTTGTTGAGTTTAAGATACGCTTTTGCTGCGGCTGCACAATACCCGAGTTTGACAATGCTGCTATGCAGCAAATGCATAAGGAAAGCTGACCTAACGTTAAGCAATTCCTGGATTTTCAAGGCAGTTCGAGCAGGCCTTGCGCTTAGAGCAGAAACTGCCACCTATTGAGGCGCTGTTGCGAAAGGAATGATCATGTCGATAACCCGCGCGGATATAGAAGCCCGGCTTGCACTGCTCGAATTACCGGATGGCGGCACCTTGATCTCGCGCGACATGGTGCGCGCGCTGAGCATCACGGGCTCTGAGGTGCGATTCGTGATCGAGGCCCCAAACCCCGAGATGGCGCGGATGATGGAACCCCTGCGCGCTGCCGCCGAGCGTGCGGCGCTGTCCCTTCCGGGGGTAAGCCACGCCAGCGTGGCGCTGACCGCGCATGCGGCCCCGGCGGCGCCAAGCCTCAAGGTTGGCGGCCATCCCAAGGGCGGCACCAGCTCGATCAGGCCCGGGGGCGTTGCCTCTATTCTTGCGGTGGCCTCGGGCAAGGGCGGGGTCGGGAAATCCACCGTCGCCTCGAATCTTGCGGTGGCGCTGGCCCGCAAGGGGCGGCGCGTCGGGGTGTTGGACGCCGATATTCACGGCCCGAGCCTGCCGCGTATGATGGGGGTGAGCGCGCGCCCGGTGAGCGCGGATGGTCAAAGCATGGCGCCACTTGTCGCGCATGGGGTCAAGCTGATGTCGATCGGCCTGATGCTTGATCCGGACAAGGCGGTCGTCTGGCGCGGCCCCATGCTTATGGGGGCGCTGCAACAAATGATGTCACAGGTCACATGGGGCACGCTTGACGTGCTGATCGTTGATTTGCCGCCGGGGACGGGCGATGTACAGCTGACCCTGTGCCAGCGGGCGCGCCCGGACGGGGCCATTGTCGTGTCCACACCGCAGGACGTGGCGCTTTTGGATGCGCGCAAGGCGATCGACATGTTTCAGACGCTTGAGACGCCGATCCATGGTTTGGTTGAGAATATGTCGGTGTTTCATTGTCCTGATTGCGGCCACGAGGCGCATATTTTCGGCCATGGTGGTGTCCGCGACGAAGCGTCCCGGCTTGGCCTGCCGTTGTTGGCGGCCTTGCCGATTGATCTTGAGACCCGGCTTGCGGGCGATGCCGGTGTGCCGGTGGCCTGTGGCGATGGCGTGATGGCAGAGGCTTATGGCGCCTTGGCGCAGCGCCTTGTGGACGACGGTGTCGCGTGATGGCGGGGAGGTTTGGGGGGCGCTGCCCCCCGCCGCCCGTTGGGCGTCTCCCCCCGGGATATTTAAAGCCAGAAGAATGAGGGCGCCGGTATGATTTAGGTGTTGGGTTCGACCGAAATCAGCCCCAGCTTGCGCGCGGCAGCCAGCGACAGGATACCTGAATCCAGCCCCTCGGGGGCCTGAAAGCGGCGAATGGCGGCGCGGGTGCGGGCATCCATCTCGCCATGTGCCGGGCCGCGATAAAGGCCGCGCGCGGCAAGGGCGCGCTGAACAGAGCCGACGAAATCCGGGGTTTGATCGGCGGCGCAGGGGGTTTCGAACCATGTGACGCGGCGCTCTTTCACAATCGCCTGACGGGTTTCGGTTTTATAAAGGGCGGGCTGGAGGACCTGGCCGTCGCTGGTGATCTCTGCGGGTTTCAGGATGATCTGTTCGGTCACGGTTTCGATTACCGCCGGGCTTACGTGCTTGCCCCAGCAGGTGCCGGGTGCGGCACCGGGGGGAGCCGCTTCAAGGCGGGTCACCAGATCAGGCTCGCCCACGCCGGTGGTGGGCAGGGTGGTTTGGCAAGCGGCAAGGCCAAGCATCATCAGGGTCAGCAGGGCGAAGGGCGGGCGTTTCATCGGCTCGGGCCTCTTTGAGCAGCAGTCTGGCGCTGTTTTTCTGATAGGTTAGCCGGTTTCTTGCACCTGCGAAAGTGCGCTGTCAGGCAACAGCAAGGGTGAGATTTCCTCGGCCACGACCAGATGCATCGCATCGGATCGCGGTTTGAACCGGGCGATTCTTCGCAAGAGACGCCTGGCAATTATCGCGGGACAAAACCGGTCGCAGGTTTTTCCGTCACTCCGGCCACCGTGGTCCGCGCTCCGGCTGTCCGGTGCGAAGCATGCGGGTGGGACAGAGGGGATATCTAAGGCGAAACAAACGAAGAACGTGTATGATTTGTCGCAACTCTTTTCATCTTTGGTCGCAAATGGGGCTGGCCTGCCCTTGATGGCTTGGCTAGGAAAACAGTCGAACCAAAGTCAAGGGAGACGCCGAGCCATGGCCAAAATCACCTATATCGAGCATAACGGCACCGAACATGTGGTCGAGGTCGCCAACGGCCTGACCGTGATGGAAGGCGCGCGCGACAACAATATCCCCGGCATCGAGGCCGATTGCGGCGGGGCCTGTGCCTGCTCGACCTGTCATGTTTATGTTGATCCGGCATGGGTTGATAAATTGCCCGCCAAGGAAGACATGGAAGACGACATGCTCGATTTTGCCTATGAGCCCAGTCCAGAGCGTTCGCGTCTGACCTGCCAGATCAAGGTGACCGATGCGCTTGATGGGTTGATCGTGACGATGCCCGAAAAACAAATCTGACATGATGCGGGGCGGTCGGGGCGCATCTGGCGATCTACAGCTTGCGTCAGGGTGGCCTTGTGAAATCCGCCGCCGCGCCGCATATCGGCGCCCGGTTTCGGGTGGGCGATGATCTGCAGCTGATCCGGTGTACCGGTAGCTGAATTGACATATCCTTTTGGGTATGGTTGCCTGCGTTGGTAAATGGGTAAGAGGTGATTTTCGGTATGTTGGCCTTGATGTTGGCGGCTATGGGTCTTTTGAGTGCGTCGTTCATCTTCGACGATAATAACGACCCCGTTCCCCCATCCGATGAAGAGGATCCGACCGGCGAACAAGTCGGCGACGGCGGTGACGTGAGCGACACCAGCGTTGGCGGCGTCCTGGCCATGTGGAACGAACTCGACGATCTTACGGACACATCCGGCGACGATGCGATCGGGGTGGAATACGACCGGGAATTCGATCCCGAAGCAGGCGGCTTCGTGCCTTTGGACAATTTCGCAGATGGCGGCGCGGGCGATGATCGCATGTACCTCAACGGTGGCACCGCCGCCGGTGGCGAGGGCAATGACACGATTTCCATGTTTTTCTCGCTTGGCTCTGACGTACTGGGGGAAGATGCCTTTCCCGTGGCGTTGGGCGGCACGGGCGGGGATCTTATCGTGAACGTGAACACCCAGGCTGTCATTGATGCCGGAGAGGGAAATGACACGGTCAGCTTCGACAGGCCGTTTGGCCTTGGCGACGATATCGACGTGACCCTGGGCGAGGGCGAGGATGTGATCCAGGTCGTGAATCACGAGGCGCCCAGCAGGATCATCGCGGAGCTTCATGATTTTGATCCGGCACAGGACCGCATCGAAATCGTTCGCGCGCAAGCCGGGACGTTTGAGCCCGAACCGGTCAGCGGTTTTGACGTCACGATAGAGCCACTTGAGGGCGAGGAGGCGTCGCTCTTGTCCATCGCGCTGCAACTGGAGGATGCCGAGGCGGATCCAGAGACGTTTCAGTTCCTCGTGCATGGGCTGGACCCGTCGCAGGCCGAAGATATTCAGATCGGCATCGTGGACGAAGAACCTGCCAGCGACGAGCCGCTCGAGCCGCTGCGCGACGGCACGGATCTCGTGTTCAATATCGGTGCCGACGATCCGGCCGATTTTTCGACGTCAAACCTGAACCTTGCGCTGCAAGAGGCAAACCCGCTGGCCGATATCACCCGCGTGGTGCTGAATGTCGATCCGGCGCTCGAAGGCACGTTCGACATATTCGACAGCACGACGTTTAGCGGATCGTCCTCGGGCGCGGACGGCAGCAGCGCCGAGTACCTGCAGGTCGTGTACACCCCGCCCGAATTTGAGGGCGGACCGATGACATCCTACAGCATAATCGGCGACGATTCGACTTATCTGGCGGCAGATGGCCCGCCGGATGGGGTCTTCATAAGGCCACCCGAGTTTCTGGCACCAAGCGCCGAGGTCGCCCGCATTTTCCTGGGCAGCGTGACTGCCGCGTTCAATCAGCCCGAAGACGGCATCAGCACGGTCAATGACGTCGAGATCGTGATCAACCGTCTTCCGGTCGTTGAGCTTGGGACAGGTGTGTAATCTCCAACCATGCCCGCGCGTCACCGCCGATAAAGTTATACCTGCCCGGCGGCGCTCAGACGCTTGATGGCCATCGCCTGATCTTCTTCTTGGCCAAAATACTTCGGGGAGCGCGAGGGGCAGCGCCCCTCGCATCGGTCGGATGGCGCAAGCCATTCGACATCAAGCGTCTCAGAGCGCGCGCCAACCGATATCGCGGCGGTAAAACCCCTGCGGCCAGTCAATCCGGTCCACCATCGCATAGGCCCGGTCGTGCGCCTCCTGCAAGGTGGTGCCGCGCGCGGTTGCGGCCAAAACCCGCCCGCCCGCGGCAATATATTGCCCCTCGGCCCGGCCTGTGCCCGCATGAAAAACCATATGAAAGCTGTCTTCGGGGCATTCATTCAACCCTTTGATCACACTTCCCTTTTCATAAGCGCCAGGATAGCCATTGGCGGCCATCACAACCGTCACGGCATGATCATCGGCCCAATTGACCGACATCTCTGCCAGACGCCCCTCGGCGGCGGCCTGAAGCAGGTCAAACACCTGCGCGCCAAGCCGCATCATCAGAACCTGACATTCGGGATCGCCAAAGCGCACGTTATATTCCACGAGCCGCGGCTGGCCGTCCTTGATCATCAGGCCGACAAACAATACCCCCTGAAACGGCGTACCGCGCCGCGCCATTTCGGCAAGACACGGGCGCACGATCTCGTCCAGCGCCTTTTGCGTCACCGCCGCGCTCATCACCGGAGCGGGCGAATAGGCACCCATGCCGCCGGTATTGGGGCCGGTGTCGCCTTCGCCGACGCGCTTGTGATCCTGCGCCGTGCCGATGGGCAGGGCGGTCTCGCCGTCACAGAGCACAAAGAATGACGCCTCTTCGCCCTCCATGAACTCTTCGATCACCACCTCGGCGCCGGCGCTGCCAAAGTCGCCGCCAAACATGTCGTCCACCGCCGCGAGCGCCTGATCGACGGTTTCGGCGACGATCACGCCCTTGCCCGCCGCAAGCCCGTCTGCCTTGACCACGATCGGCGCGCCTTGGGCATGAACATAGGCCTTCGCGGCCTCGGCCTCGGTGAAATGGCCATAGCCAGCCGTCGGCGCGCCCGCCGCATCACAGATCGCCTTGGTAAAACTCTTGCTGGCCTCAAGCTTTGCCGCCTCGGCGCCGGGGCCAAAAACCAGAAACCCGGCCTCTCGCAGCCGATCCGCCACCCCGGCGGCCAATGGCGCCTCGGGGCCGATGATCACGAAATCAATTGCTTCGGCCTCGCAAAACCCGATCACGGCTGCGCCATCAAGGATATTCAGACTTGCGCATTCGGCAATAACCGCGATTCCGGCATTACCCGGCGCCACGATAAGCTTGTCGCATTTCGGGTTTTGCATCACCGCCCAGGCGATGCTGTGTTCGCGCCCGCCGGACCCGAGGATCAGAATATTCATGGCGCATAACTCCTGCTTGGCCTCGCTTGCCCCGCGTTCTAAGGTGGCGCAAAGCCAGACACAAGGCAGCAGACATGTCCGATCTGATCGACGATCCCACCCCCGGCGAAAACGCCCCTGAATTTTCGGTCTCTGACCTCTCCGGTGCGATAAAGCGGATGATCGAGGGCGAATTTGCCCGCGTCCGCGTGCGTGGCGAATTGGGCCGTATCTCGCGCCCGCGTTCGGGCCATATCTATCTTGATCTCAAGGATGATCGCGCGGTGCTTGCCGGCATCATCTGGAAAGGCGTCGCCGGCCGCCTTGCCGTGCAACCCGAAGAGGGGATGGAGGTGGTGGCCACGGGGCGGCTCACCACATTCCCCGGTCAATCGCGCTATCAGATCGTCATCGAAGATCTCAAGCCGGCCGGCATGGGCGCGCTCATGGCGATGCTGGAAAAGCGCAAGGCGCTGTTGGCGGGCGAGGGGCTATTCGCGCCAGACCTTAAAAAGCCTATCCCCTACCTGCCTGAAATCATTGGCGTTATCACCTCGCCCTCGGGCGCGGTGATCCGCGATATCCTGCATCGTCTGCGCGACCGCTTTCCGCGAAAGGTGCTGATCTGGCCGGTTGCCGTGCAGGGCGAGAAATGCGCCGCCGAGGTGGCGCGCGCCATTGCCGGGTTCAACGCCCTCACCCCCGGCGGGCCGCTGCCGCGCCCGGATCTGTTGATCGTTGCGCGCGGCGGTGGATCGGTAGAAGACCTTTGGGGCTTCAACGAGGAAATCGTCGTGCGCGCGGCTGCGGGTTCGGATATTCCGCTGATTTCGGCGGTGGGCCATGAAACCGACACCACGCTGATCGACTTTGCCTCTGACAAGCGTGCGCCGACGCCAACGGCTGCGGCGGAATTGGCGGTGCCGGTGCGTCTTGATCTGATGGCCTGGCTCGATGCCCAGGACGCGCGATTGACCCATGCGCTAAGCGCGGGGCTGGCGACACGCGGCCAGCGGCTTCGCGATCTCTCGCGGGCCTTGCCGCGCGCTGATACGCTGCTTGATACGGCGCGCCAGCGGTTTGATACCTGGTCTGACCGGCTTCCGGCCGCGCTTATCCGCTCGGTCCAGACCCGCCGCGTCAAGCTTTCTGAAACCGCGGGGGCCTTGCGCCCCGGCCTGTTGCGCCGCGCCGTCGATAGTGATCGTCGCCGTCTTGACGGCACCGCCGCGCGGCTCAATATCCATGCCCTGTCGCGTGATATCGACCTCAAGAAACGCGATCTTGCGCGCCTGACCACCCGGTTTGGCGAGGCCGCTACACGCCAGACCACCAATTGGCGCGGTAAAATAGACGCAATGGACCGGTTGCGCGAAACGCTTGGCTACACCGCCACCCTCAAACGCGGCTATGCGGTTGTGCGTGACGGGGATGGCAAGGTGCTGACCACCAAGGTCACCGCCGCCAAGGCCGCCGCGCTTGAGATCGAATTCGCCGATGGGCGCCTGCCGCTTTCGCCGGTGGGCACGCCTGCAACGCCGGTGTGCCCCGCGTCAAAGCCCAAAAAACCGCCTTCCAATCAAGGCAGTCTTTTCTGAAATCAGACTTTCATCTTTCCAATAATACTCCCGCCGGAGGCGTCCTGCCCTCAAGGCGAGGGCGGTGGCAAATGTTCGATATAATCAAGGAAATTGCAATTTTACCTGAATACATTCCGATTTCAGGTTGATGAATGAAAACTCAAACCCCGATCTCCGGCCCCAGACACATCAGTGGTTCTTCTGATTTCTCCACCTCGTAAAGCTCGGCCATCGCGCGCGGCCCGCCAAAGCGCGCCACAAGCCCATCTGCCGAGCGCTCAAAGCTCCAGCATTGCGGTTCGGGGCGGTTTTCATAGATGAAACAGATCATTCCATCCTCTTCGTACCACTGCCCATCCTGGCATTTGCCATCCAGAAACGACCAACGCACCCGCCGATTGTCGAGGTATTCCTCGCCGCCATAGGGGGCACCGCCCGCGCCGTAATAAAACGTATGCCCACGAGTATAGGCGTCAAATTCGGTGCCGCTCATTTGTGCCGTTGCCGGGGCGGTGAGGGTGATCAGGGAGAGGGTCAAAAACATGGCTCGCATCGGCTCAGACTGCCAGATCGCGGGCCGTCTCGCCAGATGTATCTTGGTCGCGCCAGTGCGCCGCGCGTGGGTCCATGATTCGGCGCCACAGCGGCGGCACAAGCGCCAGAACCGCCATCACCGGAAGGGAATGGGGCAGCATCGGCATGGTTTCAGCCTTGAGTTGCAGCGCGGGATAAGCGCGCGTTGGGGTGACATGATGATCTGAATGGCGTGGCGCGTTCAGCGTCATCGCGGATGAGGCTCGATGCGGGGCATTCCACGAATGCTGCGGGCCAACGGGTTCCGGGCGCCCATCGGCGCGCGTGGCACGGCGCAGCCCGTAATGCTGGACATAATCCGACATCAGAATCTGGAGTTGCGCATAGCCTGCGATAAACGCCAGCGTCGCCACCCCGCGCAGGCCAAAGACAGCGGCACTTGCCGCCAGCACAAGCGCGGCGCCGCCAAGATATAACGCATAAGGGTGGCGCCAGACCGCCTTGTTGGCGCCGGAATGAAGACGGCTTTCGGCGCGCAAGCCGGCGCGAAACGCACCGGGCCATGCCCTTGTGATATAACGATAAAGCCCCTCACCGGGGCGCGCGCTGCTGGGGTCGCTGCGGCTGGCCACATGGACATGATGCACGGTCAGATGGGCGCTTGCGTGATGGCCAAACAGGATCGAGCTATAGATCAGCTTTCCCATCAGTCGCAGACCGCGCGCGGGGCGGTGGATCAATTCATGTGCCACCGGATGCGAGATTTGCCCCATCACCAATGCACTGGAAATGGCCACCAATGCCCGCTCTGCGAGGGTCAGGCCGCTTTCCCCGGCCACCGCCCAAAGGGCCAGAGCCAACAGCCCGAAATGCGCCAGCCCCAGCCCGATCAAAAGCGGCGTTGCGGTGGGAAATTCGGCCTCGGGCTCGGCATTTTTCATCGGCGTGGCCATCAGGCGATCCATGAAAAAGATCAAAACCGTGACATATCCCACCGCCAGCCCGCCCCAGACACCGCCCCAGACGGCGGCAAGCGCGATCAGGATCATCGGCAGGCTGGTGGCAATGGCAAAGGGGATCATGCGTTTGGCCCGGTTGAAATCTGCATCATGGCCGTCACAATAGCCCGACATCTTGGGCGGACATAGGGCATGTCCGGGGCGAAGGCGGGGAAATGCGTGCGATTGGGCGGATTTTGCACGGCGTCAACGCATCCGGGGGTGCGAATGTCGCTTTTGATCTCGCAGGGGCAGGCGACAGGCCGTATTCCTTGGCACACCTACAATTGAGGAACATCGCATGGCACTGGATGAGCGCAAGGGCGTCTGGAAAACGGGCAAGGGCAAGGGGCGGCACACGCCCAAGGGCCGCCAGCTGGAGGATCGGCCGTGGTCAGAGGTGCGTGCGCTTCTCGGCGAGGGGCCGCATCGCCGGGATTTGCTGATCGAATATCTGCACCTTATTCAGGATGAATACGGTCATCTGTCGGCGGCGCATCTGCGGGCTTTGGCCGAAGAGCTTCGTATTTCCATGGCCGAGGTTTATGAAGTTGCCAGCTTTTACGCGCATTTCGATGTGGTGAAAGAGGGCGAAACCCCGCCCCCCGCGCTGACTATCCGGGTGTGTGATTCGCTGTCCTGCGAGCTTGCCGGCGCGCAGGCCTTGAAACGCGCGCTTGAGGATGGGCTTGATGCTTCCGAGGTGCGGGTCTTACGCGCGCCTTGCATGGGGCGCTGTGATACGGCCCCGGTGCTGGAGCTTGGCCATCACCATATCGACCATGCGACGCCCGAAAAGGTAGAGGCGGCGATCGCAGCGGGTGAGATCCATGCACATCTCCCGCCATATCAGGGGTTTGCAGACTATTGTTCAACCGGCGGCTACGCTAAATTGGCCGAGTTGCGCGAGGCAGGCGATTTTGAAACCGTGCAGGACACCCTGCTGGCTTCGGGCCTGCGCGGTCTTGGCGGCGCGGGTTTCCCGTCGGGGCGCAAATGGGGGTTCGTGCGTGCCGAACCGGGCCCGCGATATCTGGCCGTGAATGGTGACGAGGGCGAGCCGGGAACCTTTAAAGATCGCTTTCATCTCGAACGCTATCCGCATGTTTTTCTTGAAGGAATGTTGATTGCGGCCTGGGCGGTCGAGGCGGAGCGGTGTTTTATCTACATGCGCGATGAATATCCTGCCGTGATCGAGATTTTAAAGCGTGAAATCAAGGCTCTGGAAGACGACTCTAAGGTTGCGCCGGGCTATATCGAGCTGCGGCGCGGTGCGGGCGCTTATATCTGCGGCGAAGAATCTGCGATGATCGAATCCATCGAGGGCAAACGCGGTCTGCCGCGCCATCGCCCGCCCTTTGTGGCGCAGGTCGGCATTTTTAACCGCCCCACGCTCGTGAACAACGTCGAGACGCTCTATTGGGTCACCCGCGTGCTGCGCGAGGGCGGCGAAATTCTGTCAGGTGTGGAAAAGAACGGGCGCAAGGGCCTGCGCTCTTATTCGGTGTCGGGGCGGGTCAAAAACCCTGGCGTGCATCTTTTACCGGCCGGGTCGACCATCACCGATATTGTCGCGGCGGCGGGGGGCATGCTTGAGGGGCACACTCTCAAGGCCTATCAGCCGGGTGGCCCGTCTTCCGGGCTTTTGCCAGCCTCGATGGATGACATGCCGCTTGATTTTGACACGCTGCAACCGCATGGCACCTTTATCGGCTCGGCGGCGGTGGTGATCCTGTCGGATCACGATAGCGCCAAACAGGCCGCGCTTAACATGCTGCGATTCTTTGAGGATGAAAGCTGCGGCCAGTGTACGCCGTGTCGGGTGGGTTGCGAAAAAGCGGTCAAGCTGATGCAGGCCGATACCTGGGATCAACCGCTCTTGCAGGAACTGTGCACGGCGATGGCCGATGCGTCGATCTGTGGTCTGGGGCAGGCGGCGCCGAACCCGATTCGCCTGACCATCAAGCATTTCCCCGACGAGATCTGATCGCGCGGCAAGGCTTCCATATCCCTGCGATCCGCATTAGGTGAGGTTTAACAAGCGGATCGGAGGGCGCATGGCGTTTTTCTCGAAACTCAAGGAACGGCTGTTCAAATCCTCGTCGAAGCTCGAAGAGGGTCTGGATGCAATTGTCGAAGAAGGCGGTGTAGAAGAGCCGCCCGAACCGGATACGCCAGATCCCAAGCCTGCGCCTGCGCCGGACCCGGAGCCGACACCCCTGCCTGATCCATCGCCACCGCCTGTGCCCGATCCGGCGCCGGTCGAGATTCCGTCGCGCCCCGATGAGGTGCCGCAGGCCCCGCCGGTCGAAATTCCGGTCGAGCGCCCCACCGAGCTACCGCAAACACCACCCGACGCCCCGGCCTCCCCGACGCCGCTGGAAATCCCCGAGACCAAGGCCGAGGCCGCCCCGACGCGCCCTGGTCTTTTGGGCCGTCTTCTGGGACGTGGCGATACACCCGCCGTCACCCGGCGCGCGCTTGACGATGATATGCTTGAACAGCTGGAAGAGCTGTTGATCAGCGCCGATATGGGCGTCGACACCGCCCTGCGCGTCACCGCCAACATGGCCGAGGGACGGATGGGCAAGCGGCTCTCCAGCCTTGAAATCAAACAACTTCTTGCTGCGGAAATCACCCGCATCATGGAGCCGGTCGCCCGCCCGATGCCGCTTTATCCGAACCGGCCACAGGTGGTGCTTGTGGTCGGGGTCAATGGCTCTGGCAAGACCACCACAATCGGAAAACTCGCCAGCCAGTTCAAGGCGGCTGGAAAATCGGTGGTGATCGCCGCCGGTGACACCTTTCGTGCCGCTGCGGTGGAACAGCTTCAGGTCTGGGGCGATCGCGCCGGGGTGCCGGTGCTGACCGCGCCCGAAGGGTCTGATCCCGCCAGCCTTGCGTTTGACGCGATGACACGCGCTGAGGCCGATGGCGCCGACCTCTTGATGATCGACACGGCCGGGCGGTTGCAAAACCGCGCCGACCTGATGGAAGAGCTTTCCAAGATCGTCCGTGTCATTCGCAAGAAAGACCCAAGTGCGCCGCATAACACCCTTCTGGTGCTTGATGCCACGACCGGTCAAAACGCGCTGAGCCAGGTGGAAATCTTTCAAAAGCTCGCCGATGTCTCGGGCCTCGTGATGACCAAGCTTGACGGCACCGCGCGGGGCGGCGTTCTCGTGGCCTTGGCGGATAAGTTCGGCCTGCCGATCCACGCCATCGGTGTCGGCGAGCAGATTGATGATCTGGCGCCATTCGACCCCGAAGATTTCGCCGCCGCCCTGACCGGGCTTGAGCGTTGATGGGCCTTCTGACCGCTGTTTCTTTTGGCCGGAAATATCCCGGGGGGTTTGGGGGGCTGGCCCCCCAACTTGCCCTGTGGTTTGGGGGGCTGGCCCCCCATTTCGAGGTGCGCCAAATATGAGCGACTGGCTTATTTCCCTTGAGGGAACCGAGGCCGGGCGCCATCTGGCGATGGCGCTGGCGCTCTCGGCGGCGCTTTTGCATGCCATTTTCGGCGCTCTGCAAAAGGGGCGACATGATCCCTGGTTAAGCCGTGGTGTGATCGACTTTTCCTATTGCGCCATGGCCGCGCCTTTCGCGCTTTTCGCCGTGCCCTGGCCCGAGCCGCATATGTGGCCGATTTTCGGCTGGGTGCTGGTGATCCACACCCTCTACAAGCTGCTTCAGGGGCTGGCCTATACCAAGGGTGCCTATACGGTGGTCTATCCGGTTGTGCGCGGCACCGGCCCTCTGTTTACGGTGATTGGCGCCTATTTCCTGTTTGGCGAGGTCTTTACCACCATCCAGTGGATGGGGATCGGGGTGCTCTTGGTCGGGATTTACGGTCTGGCGGTTTATAATCTGCGCACGCTGACGCTGAACCGCGATACCATGCCTCTGGCGCTTGGGTTGGCGGTGTTGACCGGGCTTTTCGTGGCCCTTTACACCACCTATGACGCCTACGGCATCCGCGCCACGGCCAATCCGTTTACCTTTCTGGCCTGGTTTTTCTTTCTCGACGGCATAGCCATGCCAATCTTTGCCTATACACGGTGGCGCAATATGACCGTGCGGCCAACCTTTGCCCCGCTGATGTTGCGCGGCGTTGCGGGCGGGCTTGTGGCGTTCATGTCGTTTGGCTCGATCATGCTGGCGACACGGCTCGACAAGGTCGGCGAGGCGGCGGTGCTGCGCGAGACCTCGACGGTGTTTGCCGCCCTGATCGGCTGGCTTGTCCTGCGCGAAACCGTGGGGCCGCGACGTATTGCCCTGATGGCTTTGATCGCGACCGGCGCGGTCATAGTTGAATTCGGTGGCTAAACCCATGATCATCCTTGAACCAAAACGGAGCCTGTTACAGTCCAATGTCCGATAAAACACCGCCCGCATGGGTGAAAACAGCGCTTGAGATGGGGCCCGTGCTTGCGTTCTTCGTGGCCTATCTCTGGCTCAAGGATCGTGTCTTTACCATCGGCGGCACCGAATATGAGGGGTTTGTCGTGGTCACTGCCGGGTTTATCCCGGTGTTCCTGATTTCCATGGGGGTTTTATGGCGGCTCACAGGGCATCTCTCGAAGATGCAGGCGGTCACGGCGGTGATCATTGTGGTCTTTGGCGGCTTGTCGGTCTGGTTCAACGATCCGAGTTTCTTCAAGATGAAACCGACGATCATTTACCTGTTGTTTGGCGGTATTCTGGGCGCGGGCCTTTTGCAGAGGCGCTCTTACCTGCAATATGTGATGGAGGGAATGATGCCCCTGACCAATCAGGGCTGGATGATCCTGACGCGCCGCCTGATGTTCTTTTTCCTGAGCCTCGCGGTGCTGAACGAACTGATCTGGCGCACCCAGACCGAGGAAATCTGGGTGTATTTCAAGACCTTTGGCCTGACGGCGGCGATCTTCTTGTTTTTCATGACACAGACCCGGCTGTTTCGCGATCATTCCACCGATGAAGACGAGGCCTGAGCGAGGCGCGGAAAAAAACGGCGCTGCGCCGGAAAATCCCATAACTCTGCCGGGCTTTGGCCGCATTTGGCGGCTAGGGCTGGTGACATGGTACATCGTTTTTCTTCCCGCCTTTTGAACGCGACCTTGTCGATCCCGGCGATCCGGTCGCAGAACCTGTTGCCAGTCGTGATCATGCTGATCCTCTGGATTGGACTTGGTCGGATGTCTGTGCCGCAGGATCAGGTCTTTGTCCTGTCGGTCGTGGTCGCGCAGGCCTATGCGATCTGGCGCAACCTGCCGCAGGCCGCAGCAAGCCTTCATCAGACCACGGCAGGGCGCACGGGCCTGTTGCGCTGGCCGGTGGTTGTTCTTCTGGTTCTCTCGGCGGTGCAGCTTTGGCTGAACAATCCCCTGTTCACACAGCGCGGGATCAGCGCGGTTGCGCTGTTCTTGCTGGTGATTATGGTGTTGGGCATGATGCGCGAGGGCGACGTCATGACCCGCGTGACCCCAACCAACGCGGATGGCGAAGAGGTTTATGAAACCGTCAGCCTGTTGCGCGTCAACGCGCTTGTGGCGGCGATGGTGATCGCGGTGAATGAAATCCTGATCAGCACTGAATCACTTGGTGTCTGGATCACCGTCATGCCGATTTTCGTGCTGTTTCTACACGGATTTTATTGGTTCATGGTGCTTATGGTCCTGCCGCCAGAGGCCCCGGACGAGGACACCATCCGCCCCGCTACGGGCGCTTGAACAGGACGTTCTGAGCGCTGCGGCTATCCTGAATGTTGCGACGTTTCTCGGCGGCAAGCGCGCGGCCTCTGATCACGCCGTCGCGCGCCCCGACGGTGTCGAGCCACCGCGCCAGATGCGGTTTATCCTCCAACGTCTGTTGCTGGCCTTCCCAGAGCGAGGCCCAGGGCCAGATCGCCATATCGGCGATGGAAAAGAAATCACCCGCAGCAAATTCGGTCTTTGCCAATTGCCGGTCGAGCACGCCGTAAAGCCGCGCCACCTCATTGCGATAACGGTCCTTGGCATAGGGCAGGTCATGGGGGGGATCCATCGCCGGGGCGTATTTAAGAAAGTGATGCGCTTGCCCCGCCATCGGGCCGACACCACCCATTTGCCACATAAGCCATTGATCCACGGCAATTCTGTCGCGCTCTGTGGTGCCGTAGAACCGGCCGGTTTTGCGCGCGAGATATTGCAGGATCGCCCCGGATTCAAACAGGCTTATCGGTGCGCCATCCGGCCCCTCGGGATCGGTGATCGCGGGCATGCGATTGTTTGGCGAGAGCTTGAGAAACTCTGGCTTGAACTGATCCCCGGCACCGATATCAATCAGGTGAAGCCTGTAGAGCAGGGCCATTTCCTCAAGCGCGATAGAGGTTTTCCATCCATTTGGCGTGGGCCAGAAGTATAGATCAATCGGGTCCTGTTTCGGGGGCATGGCTGTCTCCTGCTGCGCGTTCACTCCGGGGACAGAATGACCGTTTTCAACCCGGAGGCAAGGGCTGTCCTCGTCGGTTGGGGCCTGCGGGGTGCAGACCTCGACCGAGGTGAGAGCGGCGCTTTTGGAGTTGAGTATTTTTGCCAAGAAGAAACAGCGGGAGCGCGCTTGGCCGTGATAACGCCTGCGAGAAACCTGCTTGCCAGTATTGACGCCTGTGGCGGTGCGCGGTAATCCGATAGCCGTGGCGATTTGTTACCGGATTGCGGGCCACGTTAAACAACCGCTAAAGAGGTCAGGATGAAAGCCCTCTTTCGCTTGACCGCGTCGGGGCTTTTTTTGTGGGCGAACACGCCCGGAGGACGACCATGAGCGAGACTTGGAAACGGCGCACCAGAATGGTGCACAGCGGTAGCCGCCGCAGCCAGTATAACGAGGTCAGCGAAGCGATTTTTCTGACCCAGGGCTTTGTCTATGACACCGCCGAGGCAGCCGAGGCGCGCTTTATCAACGCAGGCCCGGATGAGTTTATCTATGCCCGTTACGGCAATCCGACCGTCGCCATGTTCGAAGACAAGATTGCGGCGCTTGAAGGGGCCGAAGATGCCTTTGCCACCGCCAGCGGTATGGCGGCGGTCAGTGGCGCGCTGATCTCTTGCCTGCGCGCGGGCGATCATGTGGTTTCGGCGCGGGCGTTGTTCGGGTCCTGTCTTTATGTGCTTGAAGAGATTCTGACGCGGTACGGCGTCGAGGTGACCTTTGTTGATGGCACCGATCTTGCACAATGGCAGGCAGCGATCCGCCCCGAAACCAAGGCGGTGTTTTTCGAATCAATCGCGAATCCGACGCTGGAAGTGATCGACGTGGCCGCCGTGACCGAGATTGCCCATGCCGCCGGGGCGCTGGTGATTGTGGATAATGTCTTTGCCACGCCAGTCTTTTCCAATGCGATTGAACAAGGCGTCGATGTGGTGGTCTATTCGGCGACCAAACATATCGACGGGCAGGGGCGGGCCCTTGGCGGGGTTGTCCTTGGCACGCGCGATTTTATTCGCGGCACGCTGGAACCCTACATGAAACATACCGGCGGCTCGATGTCGCCCTTCACCGCCTGGGTCATGCTCAAGGGGCTGGAAACCATTGACCTTCGGGTGAACGCACAGGCCGATACGGCCCTGGCAATTGCAGATGCCCTGCAAGGTCATGACGCATTGGCGCGCGCAATCTATCCGGGGCATCCGAGCCACGCGCAGCATGATCTTGTGATGCGTGACATGGGTAAGGGCGGCACTGTGCTTGCGCTTGACCTCAAGGACGGGCAAGCGGCGGCGTTTCGCTTTTTGAACGCGCTTGAGATCGTGGTGATTTCCAACAATCTGGGCGATGCCAAGTCGATTGCGACCCATCCCGCCACCACCACGCATCAACGTCTGCCCGCTGATCAGAAGGCGAGCCTTGGTATCACGCCGGGCCTTGTGCGGTTGAGTGTCGGGCTGGAGGATCGCGAAGACCTGATTGCCGATATCACCCGCGCGCTGGATGCCGCCGACTAGGGGCGTGCCACATGATCTGGGGTGTGTTTGATCCGTATTGCCGCTTTTGCCGTATATCCTAACGGAATTGGCAATTTGTATAGCTACGCCCTATGTCATACACTTGGCAGCACGGATAAGGAAACCCTGCGATGAATGTGCACCCGTCCGAGATGAATGGAACGCCGGACCGCGAAGAGGCAAAACAGGCGCTGGCGGTGTTGCGTGTCTGGGCGCAAACGGCCACTCCCGAAGAGGTGGCCGATCTTGATCCGTCGATTGCGCGGCTTTTGCCGACGGGGCAGGTGTCAAACTATCCGACCCTTACGCGCGACTATCCGACGGATTTCAGCGTTGATGCGGCCTATCGCGCCTCGTTGCCCGATCTTCAGAACGGGCCAAGCTCGCTTATTCGCGGCACCAAACAGCATCTTCAGCATGTGGGCATTTCCAATTTCCGTCTGCCGATCGGCTTTCACACCCGTGACAATGGCGATCTGACGCTGGAAACCGCAGTGACCGGCAGCGTCAGCCTTGAGGCAGAGCGCAAGGGCATCAACATGTCCCGGATCATGCGCAGCTTTTACAAGCATGCCGAAAAAACCTTTAGTTTCGAGGTGATGGAGGCCGCGCTTAACGATTACATCGCGGATCTCGATAGTGTCGATGCGCGCCTGCAAATGCGGCTGTCGTATCCGGCGCGGGTGCGATCCTTACGCTCGGGGCTGGAGGGGTTTCAGTATTATGATATCGCGCTGGAGCTGGTGGAAACCGGCGGTCTGCGGCGCAAGTTCATGCATCTAGATTATGTCTATTCCTCGACCTGCCCCTGTTCGCTTGAACTCTCTGAACACGCGCGTTCGGCGCGTGGTCAACTGGCGACGCCGCATTCGCAGCGCTCGGTTGCGCGGCTCTCGGTTGAGGTGATGGCGGGCGATTGCCTGTGGTTCGAGGATCTGATCGAGCTGGCCCGCCGTGCGGTGCCGACCGAAACCCAGGTCATGGTCAAGCGCGAGGATGAACAGGCCTTTGCCGAGTTGAACGCCGCCAATCCGATCTTTGTCGAGGACGCCGCGCGCCTGTTTTGCGAGCAATTGCTGGCCGATCCGCGCATCGGCGATTTCCGGGTGATCGCAAGCCATCAGGAAAGCCTGCACAGCCATGACGCGGTCAGCGTTCTGACCGAGGGCGACACCTTTGCCTCGGACAGTCTTGACCCCAAATTGTTTCACACGCTTGTTCACGGGCGCTAGGGTGTGGTGATCTGCCCGTTTGCCCGGCACAGCGTGTAAAATTTCAGCAGCTTCCCGCGTATCGGGTGTAATTTGATTTGACGTTGGGTCAATTCGGTGACACCGACGCTGTGCCTCGCGTTACGCTAATGTCACGCCACGCTGGGAACGCGCTTTTGCACTGGTTCAAAAGGATACTGATATGCTTGCCCCCGACTATCCGCTCAAACTTTCCGCCGCCGGACTTCGCTTTGCCGGCTACATGATCGAAAGCAATCTGCGCGTGGCGCAGGTATTGGGAGAGGCCGCGTTGCAGGCCGGGCCGTTCGCCGGTCGGATCAGGGCGAAAGCGACACCGGCGCAGCACACTGCACGGCTTGTCAGCGCCAAGCCGGGTGCAGCAAAGACCGCGGTCGCCAAGCCCACAGTGGCCAAGCCCGTGGCCAAAAAGCCCGCAGTGGCAAAGCCTGTGGCCAAGACGCCCGCACCTGAGAAGACAGCTGCAGTTGCGTCACCGGCCCCGGCCACCAAAGCGCCAACGACAGCGAAACCGGTTGCCGTGAAAGCCGACGCGGCCAAAGCGGCCCAGCCACAGGCTCCGGCTGAAACCGTATCCAAGGTTACGCCGTCTGCGCCGGTTGCGCCAGCGGTGAAAGCTGCTGAGGTGGCGCCGGTGACCAAGCCTGCGGTGGCACAAATCCCGGCCAAAGCAGAGGTCAAAGCCACGCCCTCTGCGCCGGTCGCGCCTGCTCTCAAAGCTGCGGCGCCAACCCCGGCTCCTGCCTCGGCCAAGGCCCAGCGTAAACCATCCGCGCCGCCTGCTATGCCCGCACCGCGGAGGAAAGGCAAAAGAAAATAAGGGCTTACCGGTCGGGATGCATCTGTTGCAACCCGGCCATTCCGAATTGACGGTGGTAACGTCAAAGACGCTGACCTAACTTGAAGGCAGGGAGGAAACCTGAACACCAAAGCAAGTGAGGTTTCCAATGGCGAACATTGCAACGAACATCCCGGCATCGCCCCTGCGCGACGGCTGGAAAAAATTCACAGCGGCCTTGGCGCGTGGCCTTGAGCGTCACAGCCAGGTCACATCACGCCGTAACCGGATCGAAGCGCTGGAAGCAAAATCCGACGCAGAGCTAGCAGCCATGGGCATCCGCCGCGATGATATTGCCTATCATGTCTTCAAGGACCTGTTTTACGCCTGACGCCGACAGACCCCGGCAGGCCGGAACTTTAACCCCGACGGGCCGATCCCGTCGGGGTTATTTTATGCTGCATTGCAGCAACACTTTGCCGATCGTTTCACTTCCCGCAAGAAATTCGGACAGAACTGCCCTATGTTCCCCTCAGGGAGGAGCCCGTCACACGATCCGACGAAAGGGGTTCCGAATGGCCGACCAAGACCTGCACACCCGATTTCTGCCAGTCACATGGCGGCGCGATCTGGATCTGTTTCTGGCCGAACATGCGGCCGGAATGAATGGCTATATGATAAGCCGCAAACGCCTTGCCAGTCTGGTTGAAATGTACAGCCTGAGCGATAGCGAACTGGCCGCGATGGGGCTTGCGCGCAAGGATATCCCGGCCTTTGTGTTCGAGGATGTCCTGCCCGGCTAAGACCAGATGCGGGGTGCGCGCGCATCCTGCTTGACAGCGCCGTGCCCAAAGCCCAACTCTGCGCGTCATGTTTGATATGCGTCCCGTGGGATATCTTGTTGGCCTGATGGTCATGGCCATGGGGCTTACCATGGTGTTGCCTCTCTTGGTGGATATCGCCGAGGGCCGCGAGCATTGGCCGGTTTTTGCCGAAAGCCTTATCATTACCTGCCTGACCGGCGGGCTTGTGGCGCTTGCGTGCAAGAACTCGGTCGGTGAAGGGCTTACGGTGCAGCAAGCGTTTTTGCTGACAACAGCGGTCTGGGCGATGCTGCCGCTGTTCGGGGCGCTTCCCTTCATGCTTGGCGAGACCAGGCTTGCCTTTGTCGATGCCTATTTCGAATCGATGTCCGGCCTGACAACAACCGGGACCACCGTATTGGAGGGGCTGGATGACCTGCCCAAGGGGCTTTTGCTCTGGCGCGGCATTCTGCAATGGCTTGGCGGGCTTGGGATCGTGATTGTCGCGCTTGTGTTCCTGCCGGTGATGCGGGTCGGGGGCATGCAGTTTTTCCGCTCGGAGGGGTTTGACACCTTTGGCAAGGCGCTGCCGCGCACGATGGATATCTCAAAAGGCGTGCTGAACGTCTATCTCGGGCTGACGGCGATCTGTACCCTGTCCTATCTTGCGTTTGGCATGGACGCCTTCGAAGCGACGGTGCATTCGCTGACCACGGTGTCAACAGGCGGGTTTTCGACGGCGGATGCATCTTTTGCAAGCTTTCCGGGCGCGCCGCAATATGTGGCCGTTGTTTTCATGATCCTCGCCACCCTGCCGTTTGTACGCATGATGCAGGGGGTGCAGGGCAATATCCGTCCGCTCCTCAAGGATACACAGGTGCGCACATATCTGCGCTGGATCGGATATGCGGTGATCCTTGTGGTGGGCTATGACCTTATCCAGTTCGGCGAGTTGAGCGAAGAGCGGTTTCGCGAACGTTTGTTCAATATCGTGTCGGTCTTTACCGGCACCGGGTATGGCGACGGCGATCTGATGGGATGGGGGCATATGCCCTTTGTGGTGCTGATCGTCGTGGGGGCGATTGGCGGCTGTACTGGTTCGACCGGCTGTGCGATCAAGATTTTCCGCTATCAGCTGATGCTGACGGCACTGGCCCAGCAGGCCCGGCGGATTTTCAGCCCCTCAAGCGTGATGATCCTGCGCCACGAGGGGCGCCGGGTCGAGGATGAGGTTCTGCAATCGGTGATGCTTTTGTTCACCTTCTACATCCTGTCGCTCGGATTTTTCAGCGTCGCGCTGGAACTGACCGGGCTGACGGTGCTGGAATCGGTGACCGGGGCTTGGACGTCGATTTTCAACATCGGCCCGGTCTTTGGCGAAAATGTAGCGCCAAGCGGGGCGCTGCATGGCTTTCCAAGTGAGGCCAAGGCACTGATGATTCTTGCAATGCTGATGGGGCGGCTTGAAATCGTGGCGGTTGTCGTCTTGATTCTGCCGGTATTTTGGCGCCCCTGAGCTCGGTTTTTATTGGGAGAGATATGATGGCCGATCACACAGATACCTTTCGCGCGCAAACCCCGCTTGGGGCGCAGATCAGCCATCTGTTGAAGGCGCGGGGGGTGGACACCATCTTTGGCATTCCCGGTGTGCACAATCAGGAAATGTATCGCGGCATCGAAGAGGCCGGTATCACCCATGTTCTGGCGCGCCACGAACAGGGCGCGGGCTTCATGGCCGATGGCTATGCGCGCGCCACGGCCAAGCCGGGGGTGGCCTATGTGATCACCGGGCCGGGCTTGTGCAATATCATGACACCGATGGGTCAGGCCTATTCGGATTCGGTGCCGGTGCTGGTGTTGTCGTCCTGCCTTGACGATGTGGCGGCCAAGACCGGCCAATTGCATCAGATGCTGGACCAATGCGGCGCGGCGGCCTGTGTCTGTGACTGGAGCCATGAGGCCCGCGATGCGCAAAGCGCCTATCAGCTTGTTGACCGGGCTTTGGGTGAATTCGCCAGCAAGCGCGCGCGACCCAAGCATATTCAGGTGCCGATTTCCGCGCTGCAAGGGGCGGCGGAGGCCGCCCCGGCGGCCAGACCGCTTGTGGCGGTTCCTGCGATTGCGGAGCGGGTGGTCGATGAGGTGGCCGAGGCGCTGAACGCGGCGCAAAAGCCGCTTGTCATTCTCGGGGGTGGGGCCGTTCGGGCGGCGCAGGCCTGGCGACAGGTGATCGGGCGTTTGGGCGCCGCAAGTTTCACCACCTATGCCGGGCGCGGCATCATGGGGGCCGATGCGCCGCTTGATTTTGGCACCTATCTTGCGCGCCCCGAGAGTGCGGGCGTGATCGTCGAGGCCGATCTTGTGCTGGTTGTGGGCACGGAACTGTCTGAAAATGATCTCTGGCGCGATGACCTTGGGCACGCGGCGCCGCTGATCCGGGTGGATATCGACCCGGCACAGCTTGGCGGGGCCCCAAATTGCGATCATCCCGTTCTGGCCGATGCCGGGGCCTTGGCGGATGCGCTTTTGGCGCGCGACCTGCGCGCCGCAGAGGGCTGGCGCGCGGGCGATGTGGCGGCGGCGCGGGCCCGGTGGCGCGCCGAAAGCGATGCAGAGCGTCCCGGTATTGCCCCGCTCTGCGAGGTGCTGCGCGCCGCTTTGCCCGAGGATACGATGATCTATTCGGACATGACCCAATTCGCCTATGTCGCCAATGAGGTCTGGCCGATGGCGCATCCCGGCCATTGGCATCACCCTTCAGGCTTTGGTACGCTTGGCTATGCCTTGCCCGCCGCCATCGGCGGGGCGGTGGCCCGGCGCGGCAAGCCGACCATCGCCATCGCCGGCGATTACGGGTTTCAGTACACGCTTCAGGATCTTGGCACTGCGGTCGAGCTTGGCCTGTCGCTGCCGATCCTGCTTTGGGACAATGGCAAGCTGAAAGAGATCGAGGACAGCATGGTGCGTGCCCAGATCGCGCCCAATGCGGTCATCGCCCATAATCCCGATTTCTGTGCGCTTGCGCGGGCTTACGGGGCCAATGCAGAGGCGCCCCAAACCCATCAGGCCTTGCAGGATGCGGTGCGGGCGGCGCTTGTCGCGGACCGCCCGACGCTTATTCACATGACCTCGGCACTGGGGAACGGCTAGGCCTTAGTAGACGTCGCTAAAGCCGCGCTGAACGATATAGGTCGGACAGCCGGGGCGCGCGGTGTTGATGATCAGATACCACACGATTTCGCCGGGTCGCCCGGCGCGCGAATATTCACAGCCAATCGGATGCGTCCACCATTGCGAGCTATAGCCTTCGGCCGGCATGACCGAACTGTTACCGCTTTGGATCTTGGTTGCGCGACCGACTTTCCGGCTGACATCGGCCTGTGCGACACCGGAAAGTGCGACGAGAGCAGCCGCAGCAATTAGCGTGATTTTCTTCATTTTCAAAACTCCTGATCTGGCCCGGATCCTGATCCGGAAAACATCCCTCACCACTTGCCACCAAGGTGTGCCGATCGCCTTTCCAAAACCTTAACGGCGCCCCTTTCGGGACGCCGTTAATACCTAGAATTTGCGCTAAACTGTGGCGGGATTATTCCCAGCAACTCACCAGCACGGTCATCGCCCCGGCGCGATCGGTCAGCGCCTCGGCGGGGATGTCTTCCAGCTGCGAGGTGACGAGCGGGGTGATGCCGTTTTGCATCAGAACCTCGCGCAGCGTGCCGGTATTGGCGGCAAAGCTTACCCCGTCGGGCAGGGCGCGACCGTTCTGGACATGCGGCAAGAGCATTCCCAGAACCGCACCGCCGGTATCGAACACCGGCCCGCCGGCATCGCCCTCAAGCGCGGTGATCGCCAGCCGCTTGAGGTGCGCTTCGCCATTCAGGCCGCGCAGGTCGGCAAGCTGGCCAAAGGTCATTGTCGGGGCGCCGAGGATGCCGCCATAGGAATAACCCGCAACCGCCACATCCGACATCAGGCGCGGTGTCAGATCTTGAAAGGTGGCAACATTCTGCGGCGCAAGCTGCTCAATGGGGCGCAAGAGCGCGATACCAAGATCGGTGTCGTCAAGGGCGATGGCCGCGTCATACATATCGTCGATGGTGATGCGGCCACAGTGCTGTACCACCTCGGAGGTGGTCAGAACCGCGCCGCCCTGATCGACGTAAAAGCCAGAGCGCGAGAGTTTGGGTTTGCGCACTTGCAGCCCGGAAATCAGATCAATGCGCTGCTCGGCGGTATTGCCGGCCGCCGGGTCAAGCGTGCCGCTGAGCCATTCGAAGCTGTCCTGCATCTGGCCCAAAAGGCGATTGCGGCGCTCTTCGTCGCCCGCAGGCCAGATCAGGGTAAAGCCCTTGATCTGACCATCGCGCAGCCAGACCTCGGTCTGCGAAATCTGCAAGGCGCCCTCGCCAATCAGGCGAAAGCTGTCGCGTTCAAGGTTGCGCGGCCCGGTTTCCGGCACGATTTCAAGCGTCTGCATGATGTCGTAAAGCCCGGCAAGCGTGTTGCGGTCGCCCTGCTGGCTGATCAGAAGAACCCGCGCGTCGATGTCGCCCTTGGGTTTGAAATGCGCGAAGGGCGGCTCGTAGCGGTCAAATTCCACCACCGCCATCGGCAGCTTCATGGCGATCCCGGTGCCAGCCTCGCGCACGACCTCAAGGCCAAGCCCTTCGAGAACGGCGTTATACTGGCGCAGCAGTTCGCGGCGTTGCAGGCTGGTCAGAACGCCGGTCACGTCAAAGTTGTTGGCCTCTTGCCAGCGACCCATCGAGGCGCGGGTGCCCTGACCAAAGGCCGCGTCAATCGGGCCGCCGTAAAAGCCGGCCCATTTCAACGCGACCTGAAGTGCGGCGCGCCCGTCGCGGTCAAGCTGGGCCTCGCTTGCGCGGGCCTCGCGCGGGGTTTCATAGGGAAGGGCCGGGTCGGGCGCCGGGGTCGGCGCCTCTGCAACGGAGGCGGGACGCGCCGGTGTGACGGCAGGTGCGGGCTCTGCCTGGTCCAGAAGGTTGGTCCCGACCGGCCAGAACTGGCGATTGAAGTCAGAGGATTCCGCGATATAGCTGTCGCGCGCGATCACGCCTTCGTTGCGATAGACCTGAAGCACACGCTCGGCCTCGTCGCGCCGATAGGGGCCAAGGGCAATCGCATACCAGCCACGCCCGAGGGAAAAGCCGTTCACATCCTGCAAGTCCGCGCCATAGCGGCGGGCGCTGGCCTGGGCCTGTGCAAGGCTGGGCTGGGCCTCGATCTGGACCCAGACAAGCGGTTCGTCCTGTGACCAGGCCGCAGGTACGCTCAGCAAAATCGTCAACATAAATCCCAAAAAATAACGCGTCATCGGTTCCCCTTAAATCCTGCCCTGCCTGTTCGCATCGAGGCTTAAGGGAGTTTTAGCAAAAATGCCACGCGATGCACCCAAAATATGCGCTTTGGCCTGATTGACCCTGCCGCATGAGGGCCGTAGGTAAGAACGGCAATTTCAGGGGCGGTCCCCGGGGGCGAAGATGGCGGAAACAAACGGCAAACCACGCAGTTTTCAGGAAATCATCCTGCGACTTCAGAGCTATTGGGCGGGCCATGGCTGTGCCATGATGCAACCCTATGACATGGAGGTCGGCGCGGGCACGTTTCACCCAGCCACGACGCTGCGCTCGCTCGGCTCACGGCCCTGGGCGGCGGCCTATGTGCAACCTTCGCGGCGCCCGACCGATGGGCGCTATGGCGAGAACCCCAACCGCTTGCAGCACTATTACCAGTATCAGGTGCTGATCAAACCCAGCCCGCCCAATCTTCAGGATCTTTACCTTGGCTCGCTCAAGGCGATTGGCATCGACATGGGCCTGCATGATATCCGCTTTGTCGAGGACGATTGGGAAAGCCCGACGCTTGGCGCATGGGGGCTTGGCTGGGAGGTCTGGTGCGATGGCATGGAAGTGAGCCAGTTCACCTATTTCCAACAGGTTGGCGGGCATGATTGCGCGCCAGTGTCCGGCGAATTGACCTATGGGCTTGAGCGGTTGGCGATGTATGTGCTTGGCGTTGATCATGTGATGGACATGCCGTTCAACGACCCCGGCGCGCCGATCCCGCTTAGCTATGGCGATGTGTTTCGCCAGACCGAACAGGAATACAGCCGCTGGAATTTCGACGTGGCCAACACCGATGTGTTGTTGCGTCATTTTGAAGAGGCCGAGGCCGAATGCGAGGCGATCCTGAGTCAGCCCCATGACGACCCCAAGACCGGCCAGCGGATCGTGATGGCGCATCCTGCCTATGATCAATGCATCAAGGCAAGCCACCTTTTCAACCTGCTGGATGCGCGCGGCGTGATCAGTGTGACCGAACGACAGGCCTATATCGGGCGTGTGCGGGCCTTGGCCAAGAAATGCGCCGATGCCTTTGTGCAGACCGACGCGGGGGGATATGCCGCATGATGGGCAAGGTCTTGGCGGGGGTGATCTTGGTTACGGCTTTAGTGGCCGGTGCGGCCATGTATTATTTGCAGGTCTATTACTTTTACGAAGAAGTGGCGGCGACCGGCACCGACGATGTGCAGCTGACCTCGCTTGTCTCGGGCAAGGCCGAACCGGTGCTTTATGACGGGTTCACGGCGATTGATGCCGACAGCAGCCCGATCCGCTATCGTGCCTGTTTCACCACCACGATGAGCAATGCCATGCTCAGCGAAACCTATGAGATTTACGAGACCGCCGAACCGCTGACCGCGCCGGGCTGGTTTGAGTGTTACGACGCACAGGCCATCGGCCTTGCGCTGGAAGAGGGGCGCGCGCTTGCCTATCTTGGACAGCGCGACGTGTCTTATGGCGTTGACCGTGTGGTCGCCATTACCGATGACGGGCGCGGCTTTGTCTGGCATCAGATCAACCGCTGCGGCGCGGTGGTCTTTGACGGTCAGCGCGCGCCCGATGACTGCCCCGAACCTCCCAAAGGGTATTGAGTGATATGCCAGATCTTCTGATCGAACTGTTTTCCGAGGAAATCCCCGCCCGCATGCAGGCGCGTGCAGCCGAGGACCTCAAGAAACGCATGACAGACGCGCTTGTCGAGGCGGGCCTGACCTATGGTGGGGCCGCCGGTTTTGCCACGCCGCGCCGTCTTACGCTTGCGGTCGAGGGGGTGCTGGCCAGCAGCCCCACCACCCGCGAAGAGCGCAAAGGCCCTCGCGTCGATGCGCCCGAAAAGGCGATTGAGGGCTTCCTGCGTGGCGCCGGTGTGACGCGCGATCAGCTTGAGGTGCGCGACGAGAAAAAAGGTCAGGTCTATTACGCCACCATCACCCGACCGGGCCGCCCCGCGTCAGAGATCGTGGCCGAAGAGCTTGAAAAGATTATCCGCAGTTTCCCATGGCCCAAATCCATGCGGTGGGGGGCGGGAAGCCTGCGTTGGGTGCGCCCGCTGCATTCGATCCTGTGTATCCTGACGGATGATGTGGGCGAGGCCACGGTGGTTGACCTTGAGATTGACGGCATTCGCGCGGGCAATACCACGCAGGGCCATCGTTTCATGGGCCATGGCAGCTTTGCGGTGACCTCGTTTGACGATTACCGCGCCAAGCTCAGGCGCGATCACGTGATGCTTGAGGCGCGCGAACGCGCCGATCACATCTGGCAGGATGCCAGCAATCAGGCCTTTGCCGCCGGTCTTGAACTGGTCGAAGACGCGGGCCTTTTGGCCGAGGTGTCCGGGCTTGTGGAATGGCCGGTGGTCCTGATGGGGCAGATCGACGAGGATTTCCTTGGCCTGCCGGGTGAGGTGTTGCAGACCAGCATGCGCGAGCACCAGAAATTCTTTTCGGTGAAGAACCCTAAGACAGGCCAGATCGAACGCTTTGTCACCGTCGCCAATGTCGAAACCGCCGATCACGGGGCGACCATTCTGGCGGGCAATCAAAAGGTGCTGGCGGCGCGTCTGTCGGATGCCAAGTTTTTCTGGGAAAACGACCTGCGCCTTGTGCGCGACAAGGGGCTTGCGGGCATGGCCGAGGGCCTCTCTGAGGTGACATTCCACAACAAGCTTGGCAGCCAAGCCGACCGGATTGCGCGCATTGCCGCACTGGCGCGCGAGATCGCCCCGGCAGTGGAGGCCGATCCCGATCTGGCCGAGCAGGCCGCGAAGGTGGCCAAGGCCGATCTGCAATCGGAAATGGTCTATGAGTTCCCCGAGTTGCAGGGGCTTATGGGGCGCTATTATGCCGAGGCCGAGGGGCTGCCGCCCGAGGTGGCCGCCGCCTGCCAAGAACATTATTCCCCCCTCGGCCCGTCTGACGCCGTGCCGACTGGTGCCGTCTCGGTTGCCGTGGCTCTGGCGGATAAGCTGGACACGCTAACGGGTTTTTGGGCGATTGACGAAAAACCTACAGGATCAAAAGACCCGTTTGCTCTGCGCCGTGCGGCATTGGGTGTAATTCGGGTGGTTTTGGAAAATGGAAAGAGCCTCAGTTTAGCCGGTCCAATTTTTGCTCACATTGGTTTCCATCATGGTCGGGTTCTTTCCGGCGATGTGTTAGCCCCTTATACAGATGCTACCTTAGCTCTTCGTAAGTCAGGGCAAGATGCAGATGCTGAGGGTTTGCTATCTTCCGTAGAGCAAACCCTTGAGGAATTGGGTGGGGAAGAAGATCAAAATCAGGCTATGGGAATGTTACATAGTTTGATGAGCTTCTTCCACGATCGCCTCAAAGTCTACCTAAAAGACCAAGGCATCCGCCATGACGTGATTGACGCCTGCATTGCTATGCCCGGCAATGATGACCTTACCCTTTTGGTCAAACGTGCCGAAGCGCTTGGCGCGTTCCTTAAAACCGATGACGGCGAGAACCTGTTGCAGGGCTTCAAGCGCGCCAACAATATCCTCACCCAGGCCGAGGAAAAGGATGGGGTCGAATATTCCTACGGCGCCGATGTGAAATTTGCCGAGACTGACGTGGAAAGAGCGATTTTCGCGGCGCTTGACGCGGCCGAGCCCGAGATCACCCGCGCCCTTGAGGCCGAGGATTTCGCCGGGGCGATGGCGGTCATGGCCGGTCTGCGCCCGGCGGTGGATGCGTTTTTCGACGCGGTGCAGATCAATGCCGACAATCAGGTGTTGCGCCGCAATCGCCTGAACCTGTTAAGCCGCATTCGAGTGATCTGTCTCCAGGTGGCCGATCTGACGCGGATCGAGGGCTAGCGCCCCTCATCGGCCCTGACAGGCCGCCTCGTGAATTTCCGCGAGGCTGGCACGTCAGGGCCGGACGAGCCATGCGGCTTTCCCTTGCCTTGTGCGCCACCGCGCGTATGGTGCGGTCAAAGGAAAGGTGCCGCAGTGCAGCAAGACCAGAAAAACGTCACCCTGATCACCGCTGATGCAGAGATCCACGCCACCACCCATGGCGGGCGGGCGAAATGCCTGCAACGGCTGGTGCGGCTTGATCTTCCGGTGCCGCGCACGATTGCCTTGTCGTTCGAGGCGGTGCAGTCGATCGCCGCCGGGGACATGCCGGATATGAAGGCGCTTTTGGCGCCCTTTGGCGCGGCCCCGCTGTTATGTGTGCGCCCGTCCTCGGAAGACCCCGATTGGGGTGGTCCCGGTGCAATGCTCAATATCGGGATCAACGATGCGCTTTACGTCGATCTCTGCGACAAGCTGGGCGAGGTGGCCGCCGCCGAGATTTACCTGCGCTTCGTGCAATCCTATGCCATCCATGTCGCCCGGCTTGACCCGGATGTGCTTGACGATGTGTCGAGCGACCCCAAGCTTGGCCTGAGCCAGGCGCTGCGCGCCTATGAGGCGGAAACCGAAGAGAAATTTCCCCAGGACCCTGCCGTGCAACTGACCGAAGTGTTGCGCTCGATGGCGCGCGCCTGGGGGGGCACGACGGCGCGGCTCTTGCGGCAGGCCAAGGGCGCGCCGGTTGATGCCGGGCTTGGCCTTGTGGTGCAGGAGCTGGCGCTTGGCCTCGGGCAGGGCGAATGCGGCTCGGGTGTCATGCAGCTGGTCAATAGCCAGACCGGCGAACGCAAGATCACCGGGCGCTACCTGAGCCAGAGCCAGGGCCGCGAGGCATTGCGCGGCGGGGAGGATTCGCTTTTTCTGGAGCGTGATCCGCGTGGCCCCTCGCTTGAGGAGCTGGCCCCCGAGGCGTTCGAGGCGCTCAAATCCTATACCGCGATGATGCGCGAGAAGCTGCGCGAAGAGATGCAGGCCGAGTTTACCATCGAAGATGGCCAGGTGTTTTTGCTTGATGGGTTGCGCGTGGCGCGCAATGCCCGTGCGGCTGTCGGCATCGCCGTGAGCCTGGCAGAGGACGGTATCATCACCCGCGAAGAGGCGCTGATGCGGGTCGAGCCGCGCGCCTTGAACGAGCTGTTGCACCGCCAGGTCGACCCCGAGGCGCCGCGCGATATTCTGGCGCGCGGAATTGGCGCAAGCCCCGGCGCGGCCTCGGGCAAGATCGTGTTTTCCGCCGCTGATGCCCAGGCCGCGCATGCGCGCGGCGAGGCCTGCGTTCTGGTGCGGCGCGAAACCAGCCCCGAGGATATTCGCGGCATGCATGCCGCCGTTGCCGTTCTGACCGAACGGGGCGGGATGACAAGCCACGCCGCCGTGATCGGGCGCGGGATTGGTCTGCCCTGCGTTGTGGGCGCTTCCGATATCCACTTTCAGGTGCGTCTCAATCAGCTGACCATGCCCGACGGTCGGGTGGTCAAGGCGGGCGAGGCGATCACGATTGATGGCACCAACGGGCTTGTTCTCGCCGGTGAGACCCCGCTTCTAGAAGCCGCGCGCGACGCCTCTTTCCAGACCTTGATGAGCTGGGCCGATGATGTGCGCGACATTGCCGTGCGCGCCAATGCCGACACGCCCGGCGACGCCGAGGTCGCGCGCAATTTCAATGCACGCGGCATCGGCTTGTGCCGGACCGAGCATATGTTCTTTGAAGAAGACCATCTTACCGTGATGCGAGAGATGATCTTTGCCGATACCAGCGAGGATCGCGCCGCAGTGCTTGAGCGGCTGTTGCCGATGCAGCGCGCCGATTTCATTGATATCTTTCGCATCATGCAGGGCAAGCCGGTCTGTATCCGCCTGTTTGACCCGCCCCTGCACGAATTCCTGCCGACGGATCGTGCGGGCCACCTGCAACTGGCCGAGGCGCTTGATCTGCCGCTGTCGGATGTGACCCGTCGGGTTGAGGCGCTCAGCGAATATAACCCGATGCTGGGCATGCGCGGGGTGCGCGTCGGGATCACGGTGCCGGAAATCTATGACATGCAGGCCCGCGCGATCTTTGAGGCCACCATCGAGGCCAGCCGTGAAGGCGAACCGGTGGTGCCAGAGATCATGATCCCGCTGGTCAGTGCCTGCCGCGAGGTCGAGTTGGTCAAGACGCGGTTCGATGCGGTGGCGGTGGCGGTGCGCAATGAAACCGGGCGCGATTTCACCTATCATCTGGGGGTCATGGTCGAAACCCCGCGCGCCGCGCTTCGGGCCGGGGATATTGCGCCGCTGGTCTCGTTCCTCAGCTTTGGCACCAACGACCTGACGCAGATGACCTATGGATTGTCGCGTGATGACGCAGGCCGTTTCATGTCGGAGTATGTCAAGCAGGGCGTTTACCCCGAAGACCCGTTTCACACGCTGGATGTTGACGGGGTGGGCGAGCTTCTCAAGATCGGGGCGGAGCGCGGTCGCGCGGCCAATCCGGACGTGGTTTTGTCGATTTGTGGCGAACATGGCGGCAACCCCGAATCAATCGCCTTCTGTCGGGATGCGGGCTTTAACTATGTTTCCTGCTCTCCGTTCCGGGTTCCGGTGGCGCGACTTGCTGCCGCACAGCTAACGGTGAAAGACAAGATAGGGTAGGCTGGGGCGATACTGACGCAAGATCGGGCATGCCGGGTGGGAAACCGCTTGGCATAAATTTGCGCACCCATAATGCCGCAGTGCAGCAGGGTGGACGAATGGGACAAATTTAGCTACCTCCCCCCGATGCAGCGGAACCAACCGCGGTCACCGAGGAGATCATGCATGAAACGGATTGCACTGGCCGCGACCCTCGCGGTGATGGCCGCGCCGGCGATAGCGGATGCGCCTGTAAACAGGTTAATGGACCAGGAAATGCGCGCCTTGCGGTCGATTTCCGGGGACCGGATGGCAAGTTTTCTGACCCGGCCCGAGACCGAGGTGGAATATTCTAGGACCTGGCTGTCGCAACAACAGGTTGTCAAGGGCGGGCCGCAGTGGCGCTGTCTTGCCGAGGCACTTTATTTTGAAGCGCGCGGCGAAAGCGTCAAGGGACAGTTTGCCGTTGCCGAGGTGATCCTGAACCGGGTCGATGACCCAAGCTATCCCGATACGGTCTGCGGCGTCGTGCATCAGGGCACGGGGCGCAAGTTCCAGTGCCAGTTCACCTATACCTGTGATGGGGCCAAAGAGGTGATCAGCGAGCCCCAGGCGTTTCGCCGGGTGGGCAAGGTTGCCAAGCTGATGGTCGATGGTGCACCGCGCGACCTGACCAGGGGGGCGACGCATTACCACACCCGCGCCGTCAACCCGCGGTGGGCCCGGCATTTCCCGCGGACCGCATCCATTGGCGTGCATTACTTCTATCGCCAACCGACGCGCGTATCGCAGAACTAGGGCCCGCAACGCCCCCTCGAAAATCGGTTTCTGCCCGGCTGAATCGGGCTTGCCAGGCAAAAACCGGGTTATTCCCTGCCAAACATGACAATCGCGGTTGACTCGGGCGCGCGCGTCAGTAAAAGGCAGACTTCATGAGATATTCACGGGTGGCAGGACTGCCCGGCGCAGGAGATGAAAAATGGCGAAGCCGACGACCATCAAAATCCGTCTGAACTCGACCGCGGGCACGGGCCATTTCTACGTGACCAAGAAAAACGCACGCACCATGACCGAAAAGATGACCGTACGTAAGTACGATCCCGTGGTGCGCAAGCATGTCGAGTACAAGGAAGGCAAGATCAAGTAAGATCGCCTGACAGACAAGACAGAGCAAGCCGCGCCACACCAGCGCGGCTTTTTCTATTGGGGCGTGCCTGGGGGAACGGAGGAATTTACCGGAAAGCCTGGTTTCATGCCCCATTTCGATATTCGCCCTGCCGCATTTGCCGATCACGCGGTGTTTTCCGCATTGCTGTCGCGCAGCTATCTGCGGCTTCTGGCGCCCTGTTATTCAAGCACCGTGCTGGCCGGGGCATTGCCCGTGATGACGCTCGCCACGCCAGAGGCCCTGGGCACGGGCCGCTATTTCCTCGCCGAGCAGGCTGAGTGCATTCTCGCCGTCGGCGGCTGGAGCGATATAAGCCCCTTCGGGCGCGCCTGTCCTGACGGGCACGCGCATGTCCGGCATCTGGCCTGTGACCCCGAGAGGCTGCGTCAGGGGATCGGGCAGGGCATTGTGGCGCGGCTGGTCAGATCGGCGCAGGCGAGCGGCATCAAGATGCTGCATTGCCTGAGCCCGCATAACGCCGCGCCGTTTTATGCCGCGACAGGGTTCGAGGCCCTGGGCGAGGTGGCGATGCGCCTTACGCCCGAATTGGACCTGCCGGTGATCCATATGCGCTATCGGCTGGCGTGACATGCAAAAGGGCCGGTCGCGATGACCGGCCCTCTGGATATCCGCGCTGTGAGGCGCTGTTTATTCTTGCTGGCCCATGAACATCAGCAGGAACTGGAACATGTTCAGGAAGCTGATGTAGAGGTTCAGCGCGCCGTCATAGGCGGCCTTGTCAAGCCATTCCTGATCGCCATGCGAGGCGTGGGCGACATAGGTGTTCTTGATCTCTTGCGTATAGAACGCGGTCAGACCGGCAAACACCAGAACCCCGATCGCCGAGATCGCGAACATCATCGCGGGCGATTGCAGGAACATGTTGATCAGCATCGCCACCAGAAGTCCGACAACACCCATGATCAGGAAACTGCCCCAACCAGAGATGTCTTTCTTGGTGGTATAGCCGTAAAGCGACAGCGACGAAAACGCGATGGCGGTCACGATAAAGGTCTGCACGATCGAAAATCCGGTGAAGACCAGAAAGATCGAACTCATCGAGACACCGATCAGCGCGGCAAAGGCGAAAAAGCCAAGCTGTACAGCCGCCGCAGACCCGCGACGCAGCAACGAGCCCCAGCCGAACAGGATAAAGCCGAGCGGCGCCAGCATCACCACCCATTTGAGCGGCGACAGGTAAAGCGCGGCACCAAGACCCGAGAGCATCGTGCCATTGGGCAATTGTGCGGCGGCGGCCGACGGATCGGTTGTCACGGCAAGCCCCGCGATGGCCCATGCGGCAAGGGCTGTGATCAGCATGCCGAAAGACATGGTGCCGTAGACCTTGTTCATATGTGCGCGAAGACCCGCGTCAATCTGGGCGGTGCGTGTGCCCGTCGCCGTCCGGATCGTGTTGAACTCTGCCATGAATACCTCCGATATGAAAATGGCAGCCCCGGAATGGGGCTTTGCCAACAATATCGGGTAGGTGTACCCGGTTTTCAAGCTATAGCGAGCGTTTTTCTCGGGCTTTTGCAGGCGCCTGCGGGATGCGCGTGAATTAGCGGCAGATTTGCGCAGGCAGATCCCAGAACGGGCGGCGTGCCTCACGCTCGGCCTCGCGGCGGCTCAGGCCGATATCGGCAAGCGCGGCGTCGTCAAGCATACCCAGGACGCGACGTTGGCTCCAGACCGCCATCATGTCACGCAGGGCAATCTGCACGCGGGGCAGGGTGCCGGGCCGGGCTGGGGCGCAAATGTTGAGGCTCATGGTCTGTTCCTTTCCGAAATGTGATGTCTTGTCTCGTTCGTATTTCTTCTGTTGATCTTTCTGCTTGATTCGGCGCAATATTGAAAATGAATGTTTATGACTTGAACCATCAGGGAATGTGATCAATGCGAAATCTTGACATAACGACACTGCGATCCCTCGTAGCGGTGGCCGATCAGGGTGGCGTGACGCGCGCAGCCTCGGCGCTTAACCTGACGCAATCGGCGGTCTCGATGCAGATCAAGCGGCTTGAGGATATGCTTGATCTCAAACTCATGGATCGTGCCAACCGGCGGGTGTCGATGACCGCCTCGGGCGAACAGCTTGTGGGCTATGCCCGGCGCATGCTTGATCTCAATGACGAGGTGGTCGGGCGTCTGACCGAAGAGACATACGAGGGCGAACTGATCCTTGGCGTGCCGCATGACATCGTCTATCCGGTGGTGCCGCGGGTCCTCAAGGCGCTGAACGCGGCCTTTCCGCGGGTCAATGTGCAATTGCGCTCGTCCAGCACGGTCCGCCTGCGCGAGGCGCTTGGCAAGGGCGAGGTCGACATTATCCTGACCACCGAGCAGGGCGTGGGCGAGGGCGGCGAGACCCTGACCGAAATGCCGTTGCGCTGGACCGGGACACAAGACGGGGTGGCGTGGAAGCGGCGGCCTCTGCGGCTTGCCTTCTGCACCTGCTGCATCTTTCGCCCGATCGTGCTGCACAGGCTCGACGAGGCGGGGATCGACTGGGAAATGGCGGTCGAATCAGAGGACGACCGCGCCGTCGAGGCGGTGGTCAGCGCCGATCTTGCGATCGGGGCCATGCTGGAAAACAGCCTTCCGCCCTATTTGGAGGCGATCACCCCCGGTGGCCTGCTGCCCGATCTTGGCGTTCAGAAGGTCAATCTTTACATGCGCGGCGGTCGCGACAAGGTGCTGGACGAACTGGCCCAGATGCTGCGCAACGGGTTTGGCGCGATCCCGGCACCCGCCGCCCTTATGTCAGCGTGACCACCACCTTGCCGGTGGATTTGCGCGAACGCAGCAATTCAAGCGCCTCATCGGCGCGCTCCAGCGGCAGCACATGGCTTATGTGGGGCTTGATACAGCCCGCCGCATACCACTTGAACAGGGTGGCAAGGCTGTCGGTCACCACCTTGGGGCGGAATTTCAGGTAGCCGCCCCAGTAAAGGCCGATCACCGACAGGTTTTTCACCAACAGATGATTGGCCGGAATCTGCGGCACCTCGCCACTGGCAAAGCCGATGCTGAGGATGCGCGCCTCGGGGTTGCAGGCGCGAAACGCCGCTTTGAACTGATCGCCGCCAACCGGATCATAAACCACATCCACCCCGCCAAGCGCCTTGCAGGTCTCGCGGATATCGTCTGTCGTGGCGTCAATCAGGTGATCGGCGCCAGCGGCGCGCGCAACCTCAAGCTTGTCGGCACCGCGTGCACAGGCAATCACCCGCGCGCCCATCTGTTTGCCGATTTCCACAGCCGTCAGGCCGACACCCCCCGCCGCGCCCAGGACCAACAGCGTCTCGCCCGGTTGCATGCGCGCCTTGTGATCGAGCGCGACATGGCTGGTGCCATAAGCAATCAGAAAGGCGGCGGCGTCGGTAAAGGGCATATCATCGGGCAGGGTCACGGCGCGATCGGCCGGGAAACAGCCGTACTCGGCCAAGCCGCCCTGACCGCCAAAGACCGCGACGCGCGTGCCGGGGGCGGGGCCGCTCGTATCCGGGCCAAGCGCGTCAACCTCGCCGGCCACCTCCATGCCAAGCGTAAACGGGGCCGGTGGGGTATCCTGATATTCGCCCTTGATCATCAAGAGATCGGCAAAATTGAGACCGCAGGCCTCAATCCGCAACCGAAGCTCGCCTTGCTTGGGGGCGGGGCGCGCTATGTCGCAAATGGCGGGCGTGGCCCCGGTCCTGGCAATGTGAAGCGCGCGCATGTGATCCCCTTTTCGATTTTACCAAATCTAGCAACAAACTGTTGATCGAATTAGACTAATTTGATTCGGCCTGTCAAATCAGCAGTCTGGACTGAGTTTGTCCTATCCGAAAGGTGAGCCGCCCGTTTAGATTGAGTTTCTTTCTGCGGGGGTCGCATCCAGATAGCAATATATCTTGTATTTCGGCGATATCTTGCTAGGATCATATGTGCGCTGCTGGGATGCGCGGCGTGTGTGTTTGACGTGCAAAGCGTCTATGAGTGCCAAGTTTTTGGCGATGTAAAAGTTACAACAGAAGGAACATTCAATGCCGCACCCCGTAGATGTGCATGTTGGAAAACGCATTCGGCATCGTCGCTGGCTGGTCGGGATGACTCAGCAGCAGCTTGCGGAAAGCGTTGGAATTAAATTTCAGCAAATTCAAAAATATGAAACCGGTGCCAACCGAGTCAGCGCATCCCGTCTTTGGGATATTGCCGATTCGCTCGAAGTCGAAATCAGCTTTTTCTTTGAGGGGCTGGAGCACGAAGGCGATACAACCCGCGAAAAGGCCGACAACGTACCGTCGGATATCCTTGGCGATAAAGAGGCGCTTGATCTGGTTCGCTCGTATTATGCGATCCCGGAAAATCAGCGCCGTCGTCTGTTCGATCTCGCTCGCGTTCTAAGCGAGGTGGCTTGAGCCTGACCGGCCAGTGACCTAAGGCTGCACCCGCAAGGGGCAGATAAAAGGTGGGTCGGGTATGGACATCGAAAAGAAAACTGAAACCGCCCATGCGTTGGCCGATGCCGCGCGTGCGGCGGTTTTACCTTTTTTCCGAAGCGCCGGTCTTGTTGCCGACAACAAACACTCGGACGGCGCCTTTGACCCGGTGACAGAAGCCGACCGCGCCGCAGAGCGTGCGATGCGCGAGATCCTGGCCAAGGTGTGCCCCGAGGATGGCGTGTTTGGCGAAGAGTTCGGCGAGGTGACCGGGCAAAGCGGCCTTACATGGGTGCTTGATCCGATCGACGGCACGCGCGCCTTTCTGTCCGGGTCTGCCACATGGGGGGTGCTTGTCGCGCTCTCTGATGACAGCGGCCCGGTCTATGGTCTGATTGATCAACCCTATATTGGCGAGCGATTCGAGGGCGGGTTCGGGCGCGCGACGATGTCCGGCCCTCTGGGCATGCGCGCGCTCAGGACGCGCGGTGACAGCCCGCTGAGCGACGCGATCCTGTTCACCACCTTTCCCGAGGTCGGCAGCCTTGCCGAGGGCGCCGGATTTGCCGAATTGGCACAACAGGTCAAACTGGTGCGCTATGGTTTGGATTGCTATGCCTATGCGCTTGTGGCGGCGGGGCAGATTGATCTCGTGGTCGAGGCCGGGCTTGCGCCCTATGACATTCATGCGCCGATTGCCGTGATCGAGGCGGCAGGCGGGATTGTCACCGATTGGCAAGGGGCCCCTGCGCATCACGGCGGGCGCGTGCTTGCGGCGGCGAGCCGCCAACAGCACGCCGCCGCATTGGAGATTTTGTCACGGGTGACTTGATCGCCCCTGTGCTTTGCGCGTAAACGGTATTTGCTGCACGGTTCTTAACCCCTTTCCGCCGTGCAACCCATGCTTCCAGAGGGGGTGAGGAAGCACTGGCAAAGGGGTCTTTTCATGAAAGAAATACTGATCCGTGGCGCGGACTATCTGCTCACGATGAATGAGGCGCGCGACGAGGTGCGCGGCGCCGATATCCTGATCCGCAACGGTGTCATAGCCGCTGTCGGGCATGGTCTTGAAAGCGATGGCGAGGTGGTACTTGCAACGGGCTGCGTGGTGACGCCGGGGTTGGTGAACACGCATCACCACCTTTATCAAAGCCTGACGCGGGCGGTGCCGGGGGCGCAGGACGCGCTGTTGTTTGGCTGGCTGAAAACGCTCTATCCGATCTGGGGGCGCTTTGGGCCAGAGGAAATGCGGGTCTCTGCGCTCACCGGGCTGGCCGAGCTGGCACTTTCAGGATGCACGCTAAGTTCGGATCATCTCTACATTTTTCCCAATGGCGCGCGGCTTGAGGATACGATTCATGCGGCGGCCGAGATCGGCGTGCGGTTTCATCCCACGCGCGGTGCAATGAGCATTGGCGAAAGCGCCGGAGGGTTACCGCCTGATGCTTTGGTGGAGGATGAAGAGGTCATTCTAAGCGACTGTATTCGCGTGATTGATTCCTTTCATGACGCCAAAGGTGGGTCGATGTGTCGGGTCGGTATCGCGCCCTGTTCGCCGTTCTCGGTCAGTCGCGATCTGATGCGCAACGCGGCGCTTCTGGCGCGTGACAAGGGGGTGATGCTGCACACGCATCTGGCCGAAAATGACGAGGATATCGCCTATTCCGAAGCGAATTTCGGTTGTCGTCCCGGGCAATATGCCGAAGATCTGGGCTGGACCGGGGTGGATGTCTGGCATGCGCATTGCGTGAAGCTGGATGCGCAAGAGATTGATTTATTTTCAAAAACAAGAACCGGTGTTGCGCATTGCCCCTGTTCCAACTGTCGCCTTGGGTCTGGCATCGCGCCGGTGCGGGCGATGCGGGATGCGGGCGTCAAGGTGGGTCTCGGGGTTGATGGCTCGGCCAGCAATGACGCGGGGAACCTCGTGCTTGAAGCGCGCCAATCCATGCTCTTGCAGCGGGTCAGCCAGGGCGCCGATGCGATGAGTGCGCGCGAGGCGCTTGAGATCGCGACGCGCGGCGGCGCCGAGGTTCTGGGGCGCAGCGATTGCGGTCAGATCGCCCCAGGCAAACGCGCCGATATCGCGATCTGGGATGCGCGTGGCATCGAGAGCGCCGGAAGCTGGGATCCGGCCGCACTTGTGCTGGCCGGACCGACACGGGTGCGCGACCTCTTTGTGGAAGGGCGCCAGGTGGTGCGTGACGGCCATCTGACAAGCATAGATCTGCCAAGAGTGATCGAGCGGCAAAACCGGCTGGCGCGGGCCTTGACCACCGGCTAGGCTGGGGCAGGGTCACTTTGAAAGGGCGCCTGGATGCCGAAATTTCGCCTCTCGGGTCTTGTTGCATATGTGATGATGTTTGCGCTGCCTATGACATCGGCGCAGGCGCAGGCGACGGATTTTGGACCGGCCTCGCTTGACCGGGTCAACGCTGCGCGCGCCAAGAGCGGTCGGGGCGCCATCACCCTGTCGCCCAAGCTTACCCGTGCGGCGGCGGCGCATGCGCGCGACATGGCGGAAAATCGGTACTTCGGCCATACCGGCGCCAACGGCAGCAGCATCGGCGACCGGGTCGGGCGGCAGCAATACCGGTTCTGTTTCGTGGCCGAGAACATCGCCAAAGGGCAGGGCACGCTTGACGAAGTCTTGCGCGGCTGGATGGCCTCGCCGGGGCATCGGCAGAACATGTTGCACAAGAGTGCCGCCGAATACGGGCTGGTGCGCGGGCCGGGGAGCCTCTGGGTGATGGTGCTGGGGCGCTCTGGCTGTTAGCGGATCAGCCGAAAAACCGCGGCTTGAGCTTAAGCAGGGTGTCGCCCAGTTCGGCGCTGATCTGACGCGCGGCGGCGAGGGCCTCTTGATGGGCGCCGTAGCCGGTGGCGACAGCGGCCTCGATGGTGGCGCTTTGCACCAGGCTCGCCACAAGATCGGGGTGATCACGGGCATAGCCCTCGCCGAACTGGGCGTCGATGGCGCGGGCGGCCTCGGAGAGGTGCCGGGTGATCTGTGGTGTGGTCATGGGTTGTGGCCTCTTTCCTGAAGGTATGCTCAGGCAGATAGGGCCGGATCGCCGCCTGACGAGGGGCGGCTCATCCGCCCTGACAGGCGGCCTCGCGCGGCGGGCACGCAAGAGCCCGACAAGCCCTCAGGTAGGGCGACCGGCGATCCAGACCTGTTTGACCGCGCGATCATCGCCCATCATGATTGTGGGAAACAGCGCCTCCCAGATATCATCGGCGCGGGCGCTGCGTTGGGCGATGGCGGGCGTCGAGGCCAGATCAAGCGCCACCAGGTCGGCCTCCATTCCCGGCGCGATATTACCGATATGCCCTCCCATATGCAGCGCCTCTGCCGAGCCGGCGGTCGCCAGCCACAAAAGCTGTGCCGGGTGCAGGGCTGTGCCGCTCAGCTGACCGATCTCATAGGCGGCGGCCATGGTGCGCAGCATCGAAAAACTTGATCCGCCGCCGGTGTCGGTGGCAAGGCCGACCCGCTGGCCTTCGGCCATCCGCGCGGCCATGTCGAACAGGCCAGAGCCGATAAAGGTGTTCGAGGTCGGGCAATGGATCAGCGCCGCCCCCACCTCGCGCAGGCGCTCGCGCTCGCGTGGCTCAAGGTGGATGGCGTGGCCATAAAGCCCGCGCGCGCCCAAGAGCCCATGCGCCTCATAGGTATCAAGATAGTCGCGCGCCGTCGGATAGAGCGATTTGACCCAAGTGATCTCATCGGTTTGTTCGCTCAGGTGGGTCTGCATCAGGCAATCGGGATATTCGGCCCAAAGCGCGCCAAGAGCGGCAAGCTGTTCGGGGGTCGAGGTTGGTGAAAACCGCGGCGTGATCGCATAAGACATCCGATCCACCCCATGCCATGCCGCCATCAGTGCCTTGCTGTCGTCATAACCCGATTGCGCCGTATCACAGAGGTCAGGCGGGGCATTGCGATCCATGCAGGTCTTGCCCGCCACCGCCCGCAAGCCCCGCGCCTGTGCCGCCTCGAAAAAGGCGGTCACGCTGGTGGGATGGATGGTGCAATAGCTGACACAGGTCGTGGTGCCATTGGCCAGGGTCAGATCGAAATACCGCCCGGCAATCTCGCGCGCATAATCCGGGTTCCCAAAGCGCAGCTCTTCGGGAAAGGTATAGGTATTGAGCCAATCGCGAAGCCGCTTGCCCCAGCTGGCGATCATCGCGGTTTGCGGATAATGCACATGCGCGTCGACAAACCCGGCACAGATCAGGGCATCGCCCATGTCGACGCGGGATGCCTCTGGCGCCTGTGCGCGCAGATCGCTGGCGGTGCCAAGCGCCGCAATCTTGCCGTCCCGGATCAGCACCGCCTCGGAAACGCGCGCGGCATTGCCCGGATCGCCGCCACCAAATGGAGACTGCGCAAAGCCAAGAATCTGACCGGTCACAAGCGTATCCTGGGGCATCGGGCCTCGTCTGTGTAAAAGCTGTTCATTTTTCACGATAGGCCCGCCTGCAATCGGGGTAAATCGGGCTATTTTCATTGTTTTCCCGAAGCTGCTTCTTTACTCCTTCGCAGAAGTTCGACTGGGGGATGTGAAATGGCAGAACATGACTATGACCCGGGCCCCGAAAGCGAGCGCGAGGACGACGACTATCCGCTGAACAAACAGGCGGTGGCGCGGATCATCGAGGCGGTTGATACCGGTAACCGCGATCTGCTCGTGTCCGAGATGGAGCCGCTGCATGCGGCCGATATCGCCGACCTTCTTGAACAGATCAACAGCAGCGACCGGCGTGGCCTGATCGCGCTTTATGGTCAGGAATTTGACGGCGATATCCTGTCGGAACTTGACGATTCGATCCGCGAAGAGGTGATCGGCCTTCTCACCCCCGAAGTGCTTGCCGATGCTGTGCGGGAACTTGATTCAGACGATGTTGTCGATCTGGTCGAGGATCTTGAGGACCGCCAGCAGGCCGCAATCCTGAGCGCGCTTGAAGACAGCGACCGGATCGCCGTTCAGCAATCGCTGACCTATCCGGAATATTCCGCCGGCCGGTTGATGCAGCGCGAAGTCGTTGTCGCGCCAGAGCATTGGTGCGTCGGCGATGCCATCGACTATATGCGCAACGTCAAAGAGCTTCCCGAGCAGTTCTATCACATCATCCTCGTCGATCCGCGTTTGCATCCGGTTGGCAATGTCACGCTGGGGCGAATCATGGCGGCACGGCGCGAAGTGGCGCTCAAGGATCTGGTCGAAGAGATGTTTCACACCATCCGCGTCACCCGTGACGAGGGCGACGTGGCCTATATGTTCAATCAGTATCACCTGATTTCGGCCCCGGTGGTCGATGAAGATGACCGGCTTGTCGGGGTGATTACCATTGATGACGCCATGGCGGTGCTTGATGACGAGCACGAAGAAGACATCATGCGCCTTGCCGGTGTTGGCGAGGGCGGATTGAACGACAGCGTGATCGCGACCTCCAAACAGCGCTTGCCCTGGCTTGCGGTGAATCTTTTGACGGCGATCCTGGCCTCATTGGTGATCGCCCAGTTCGAGGCAACGATCACCCAGTTTGTGGCGCTTGCCGTATTGATGCCAATCGTGGCCTCGATGGGCGGCAATGCCGGCACCCAAAGCCTGACCGTGGCGGTGCGCGCGCTTGCGACCAAGGATTTGACTGGCTCGAACGTCTGGCGCGTGCTGTGGCGCGAGGTGATGGTCGGGATGATCAACGGGTTGATTTTCGCCGCCGTCATGGGCGGGGTCGGCATCCTGTGGTTTGGCGGGCCAGAGCTTGGCTATGTGATTGCGGCCGCGATGGTGATCAATCTGGTCATTGCCGGGCTTGCCGGCTCGGCGATTCCGGTGATGATGGATCGCATGGGGATTGATCCGGCCCTTGGCTCTGGCACCTTCGTGACCACGGTCACCGATGTGGTCGGGTTCTTTGCCTTCCTGGGATTGGCTGCGATGTTTCTGGTATGACCGATCTGGCCGACATAAAGGCAACCGCGCGCAAGGCGGCTTTTGCGCGCCGTGCGGCGGCGCATGCGGCGCGCCCACCGGGCGAGGCGGGGCTGTTGTCGAGCGTTCTCGCGGGCTATCGCGGTGTGCCGCTGTCGGCCTATATGGCGATCCGCTCCGAGATTGATCCGCTGCCCGCGATGCAGGAGGCGGCGGCGCATGGGCCGGTCTGCGTGCCGGTGATCGAGGCGGCTGGCCTGCCGCTCAAATTCTCCCGCTGGACGCCGGGCTGCGCCCTGCGCGAGGGGCCGTTCGGCGCGATGATCCCGGCCGTGGACGATTTTATCGAGCCTGAAATCCTGATCGTGCCACTGGTGGCCTTTGATCGACAGGGTGGGCGGCTTGGCTATGGCGGCGGGTTTTATGACCGCACGCTGGAGCTTTTGCGCAGCCGCCGCCCCACTTTGGCCATCGGTTTTGCTTACGCTGCACAGGAAGACGCGGGCCTGCCGCTCGAACCCACCGACCAGCCGCTTGATATGGTTGTGACTGAAACAGAGGTGATCGAATTTGCCCCGCGAACATGACTATACCGCCCGCGTGGTTTGGACCGGAAACCGTGGCGAGGGTACGGCGCATTACAAGAGCTATGATCGCACCTGGAATGTCGAAACCCCCGACAAGCCGGTGATCCACTGCTCAAACGACCCGCTTCTGGGGGGCGATCCCACCCTGCACAATCCCGAGGACATGTTGATCGCGGCCCTCTCGGCCTGTCACATGCTGTGGTTCCTGCATCTGGCCAGTGACGCGGGCATCATCGTTCACGCCTATCAGGACGACCCGCTCGCCGTGGGCGAAACCGACAACACCGGCGCCAGCCGCTTTTTACGCGCCACCCTGCGCCCCTCGATCACCGTGCCTGCGGGCACAGACCTGAAACGCGCCAACGCGCTGCACGGTGAAATCCACAAAACCTGTTTTATCGCCCGCTCGGTCAATTTTCCGGTCACCTATGAGCCCCGCTATCGCATTCAGGGCTGAAACGCCCTGCGCTTCTTCTTGGTCCAAATACTCCCGCCGGAGGGGTATCCTCCTTGTGTCATGCGGTCTCAAGACGTCTCAACCCGCTTTAAAGTTCTTTAAAGGTCAGTGGTTTAAGGTGTCGCAGTGTTCCGGGAGATTCCGGGCAGTGTCAATTGAGATCGTAGATAACAAAGGGGATATATCAATGGCAAATGCCACAACTTTTCCCAGAGACCGTGACCAGCGCTCAAGCTCCAAGTACCCTTTCGGGTTGGTGGGGATGGAAAGTGCTGCCAAACGCGTTCCTTGTGTATCGATTGCGACGGCAACATGTGT
>Ga0209344_10000300_pt1 | contig 95393 bp, 93 predicted proteins | sample Cruoilmetagenom6_FD_187293 | JGI IMG/M metagenome (GOLD analysis project Ga0209344, IMG submission 187293) | Oil polluted marine microbial communities from Coal Oil Point, Santa Barbara, California, USA - Santa Barbara Oil Seep Sample 6 (SPAdes)... | ecosystem: Environmental > Aquatic > Marine... | reverse complement strand
CATCTTTCTCTTTACTTCTTTTTTTGCATCTGCACAGGATGTTGATATAGAATTTTTCAAGGGAAATTTTTCAGACCCATTAAGCTTGCAGCACGCAAATGACGACCGCCTTTTTGTTGTAGAACAAGGTGGAAGAATTAAGATAATACAAGCAGACGGCACGGTAAATCCAACTCCTTTTTTAAATATTTCTGGACAAATATCCAATGGCGGTGAGCAAGGATTGCTGGGGCTCGCATTCCATCCTGATTATGCAAACAACGGCTATTTTTATATAAATTATACCAAAACCAATGGTGACACCCAAGTGTCCAGATTTTCTGTCGATTCCGGAAACCCGGATTTAGCCGACAGCAATTCTGAACTTCCCATCATTGGTTACACCCAGCCTTTTCCGAACCACAATGGCGGTTGTATTGCCTTTGGGCCCGACGGCTATTTATACATTGCCTCCGGTGATGGTGGCAGTGGCGGCGATCCTGGTGATCGTGCGCAAAACACACTTCTTCTTTTGGGAAAATTACTCCGCCTGGATGTTGACAACCCAAGTGGAAATACCAATTATGGAATTCCTCCCAACAATCCATTTGTTGGAAATCCCGATGGATTGGATGAAATTTGGGCCTATGGTTTACGCAATCCATGGCGCTTTTCTTTTGATACTACCGAAAATAATATTTGGATCGGCGATGTGGGACAAGGCGAGGTTGAGGAAATAGATCGCGAATTGGCTACTGAAGGTGGCATAAACTACGGTTGGAGATGCTATGAAGGATCGATGCCTTATAATACCACAGACTGCCCCCCTGTTGGAGATTTAACCTTTCCTATTGCAGAATATTCTTCCGGCCCAGGGTCGGGAAATTGTTCCATAACTGGTGGTTATGTATATAGGGGTTCAACCTATACAGATATTGCCGGGCTTTATTTTTTTGCTGATTATTGCAGTGGCTTGATTGGTACGGTCGATGCGGGTGGCAATTTGGTGGACCACGGGAATTTCTCAGGTAACTGGGTTTCCTTCGGGGAAGATATAAACAAAGAATTGTACATTATAGATATAGGCGGTGACATCTATAAAGTGAAGGGCGGTGAAATTGCCGGTACTGAAGATTTTTCGTTAGAAAATTCATTGAGCATGCTTCCAAATCCTGCTACGCAAAATGTGGTTATTGGTTTAAAAGAAGATAATCTTCAAACGATTCAATTTTTTGATATTAGAGGAAGTTTGGTTTATTCCGAAAAGAATATTTCCAGCAATGAAAGAACAATTTCCGTTGAAAATTTGAATGCTGGAATTTATTTTGCAAAAGTCATTTCTGAAAAAGGACAATCTGCTGTAAAAAAACTCATTGTCCAATAATTCCTCAATGACCACAAAAAAAGGAAATTTATACTTAATTCCCTGCCCAATGGGAGATGTACCTCCATTGGCAGTGCTTCCAGTTTCCGTAAAGGAAACGGTTGAAAAAACAGACCATTATATTGTAGAGCACGAAAAAAATGCCCGCCGATTCATAAAAAGTATCGTTCCGGAAAAACAGCAATCTGCTTTAAAGATTCAGGAAATAAACAAATTTACAAAGCCGGAAGAAATTCCTGCCATGCTCAATAGCTGTTTAGAAGGATTTGATATTGGGGTTATAAGTGATGCGGGTTGCCCGGGAATTGCCGATCCCGGAGCTAGCGCGGTACATTATGCGCATGAACTGGGAATAAAAGTAGTTCCGCTTGTGGGGCCTTCTTCAATTTTATTGGCCATGATGGCTAGTGGGTTTAACGGTCAAAATTTTGCTTTTAATGGCTATTTGCCAATTGATAAAAGTGAACGGAAAAGCGAGCTTAAACGTCTTGAAAAACTTTCAAAGGATTTTGACCAATCTCAATTATTTATTGAAACTCCATACCGAAATAACCAAATGCTTCAAAGTTTGTTGGAAAATCTAAATCCACAAACCAGTGTTTGTGTAGCTTGTGACATTACGTTGCCTTCAGAATATATTAAAACAGCACCAGTTAGTTTGTGGAAAAAAATAAAGGTGGACCTTCATAAAAGGCCCACCTTGTTTATTATTCAAGGATAATTTTTAAATTACCCTCGGTTTTCTATTTGGTACTATGTGCGAAGTATCATAGCCTGAGAATTTACGCAAGTAATAACGGATCGAGGTTCCATTGGCGTCCTCAAAACGGTTTTCACCTGCACTTCTAAGGAATTTTTTTACATTTCCAGCACCGGCTAAATGTGCGGCCGCCAAAATTCCGGACTCGGTAACTTTAACCCCGCCAATAGTTTTTCCCGCATAGCGCTTAATATCATTACGAAGCACCCATTTGTTTAAAGAAGTATATGCTGTGAAAGCAGCTTCCTGTTGACGTGTATCGTACAAAAAATTATCGGTGTTCTTAAATCCCATCATTCTTAACGTGGCACGGGAAAACTGATATTTTCCCATATAGCCATAATCATTCACGATGTGGTAATTTCCTCTTGATTCTTTAAAGCCAAGAGCTTCCTTAAACCCTACATAGGATTTTCCCAGAAATAAATAAAATTTAGGGGTAACAGGAGCTATTAATGGAATAAACTCAGCTTCTGTGGGCACGTTGTAGTTTAACTCTAATCCTTCCGTACTAAAAGTAGAAAAATCGTAGTCATCTTTTGAAATGAAACCTGTCCCTACTATTACGGTAACAACAAGTAATACTGCAATTAGATATATTCTTTTTTTCATTCTGCTTTTAAAAATTCAGGTATATAATTACACCCTCGTTTCAGCGTGCAAATATAAACCTTTTTTTAAAAATCTGATTTGTAGGCTGTTAAATAAATATTAAATAAAAAAGCCAGGCTTGTCAACCTGGCTTTTTTCAATAATTATAATGTCGCTCTGGCATTGTTATCTGGGAGTATTTCAGAAATATCATAATCAACGAAGCGTTTCATATACCGCGTAATGGGTACATTATTCGCATCCTTAAAAACAATATCTCCTTTACTGTCCAGAAATTTCATCACATTTCCGGCGCCTCCCAGGTGAGCCGCGGCCAAAAGGCCCGATTCGGTTATTTTTACACCATTGATTGATTGACCATTGAATTTATCAATATATTCCCGAAGCACCCACTTGTTTTTGGAAATTAAAGCTTCAAATGCTTTTTCCTGCAACAAAGGGGAATTTAAAAATCGGGATGTATTATGAATTCCAACCCAATTAAGGGTAGAACGGCCAAACTGGTATTTGCCCAAATAACCCAACCTGTTCACGGCTCTGTAATTGCCACTGCTTTCGCTAAAGCCGAGGTCATAACAGAAACCAAGGAACGACTTCCCAAGAAAGGGAACACTATCTTGGGATTTCAGATTCACTTCATATTCATAAGGAACATAGGCAACGTCCCCTACAATATCTGTAGCGAATATGGAACTGCTGTAATTTTCCTTTTTTGAGGAAAATGCCGTTGCGATAAATACTGCAACGGCCAGCAGCACAGACAATTTCATAAAACGTTTTGTCATGTTTTACTTAAATTTAAGTTATAATTATTGCGCCACCGCTGCGTGCGGGACGAAATAAAATTTTAAAAGTAAACACACGTTACAGCAAACATATGTTCGCCGCGCAGTATGAAATTATTGTGCCAAAGATCGTTTGACTGTGTTAATTGTCATTAACAGTCAATGATTTACGTTACTGAAGATAAAAGATATAGTACGAAAAACTGCAGGCTTAACACTCTTTAACCCGTGTTCTAAAACACTTTTAACAAATATTAAATCTATTAATATTAGGAGGAATAATTTTAATAAACACAAAAGGCTAATTAAAATTTTTAAAAAGAAAAAGCTCCCCATTTCTGAGGAGCTTTTAGTTTTGGGTGGAAGACCGGGTTCGAACCGGCGACCTCTTGAACCACAATCAAGCGCTCTAACCAACTGAGCTACAACCACCATTTATTGTGCTTTAGAACACAACTTCGCTAAGCGGACGCAAATATAAATCAATTCTAAGTGTTGCGCAATACTCTTTTTGAAGAAAATTAAATTAAATCAAAAATAGAGTTTACCGCGGGATATCTTTCAGCCGTAAATCCTTCCCCGTATTCCACACCTATTAGCCTTCCTAAATCCATTGCCCGGTAGGTAAGGCTTTCCTTAAAGTTTTGCGAAGCAATAGGCGTCATGGGTTCCTTTGATTCCGCATCGTGGAATTGGCTTTTGTAGGCAAAAACCGCTTCCAGTTTTTTATCCATGAAACCAGAAACATCCACAACAAAATCGGGTTCAATGTTTTTCCATTGAATGTAATGGTACACGTGCTTTGGCCTCCAAGCTTTTTGATGGTTGCCATCAGAAATGGTTTCTATCTTTCTTAAACCGCTCAAAAAACAGGCCTCACTTGCCATTTTACTAGCCTTTGCATGGTCTATATGCCTATCGTCAGTAGCATTGCAAAGCACTATTTCAGGTTGGTATTTCCTGATAATTTTAATGATTTCCAATTGTGAAGCTGCATTGTTAATTAAAAATCCATCTGAAAATTCCAGATTGTGCCTAAACTTAACGCCAAGAATTTCTGCTGCATTTGCAGCCTCTTTATCACGTATTTCAGCCGTTCCACGGGTTCCAAGTTCTCCACGGGTTAAATCTAAAATACCCACTTTTTTACCTTTGCTTATTTCTTTTGCCAATGTGGCCGAACAGCCCAATTCTACATCGTCTGGGTGTGCGCCAATGGCAAGAATATCAATTTTCATATTTAATTTTATTTAGCTAAGCTTTTATTTGAAACGGTTTCAAAAGCACCTTCCATATCTGCAATTATATCTTCCACTTCCTCAATTCCCACCGATAAACGCAACAGGCCCTCGCTTATGTTTTGGCGTTTTCTTTCATCAGCCGACAAAAGTGCGTGCGATGTTTTAGCGGGTGAAAGTATGGTAGATTCTACACCAGCCAAGCTCATGGACGGTTTTATTATTTTTAAATTTTTTAAAAAACCATCAACATCCAGCGATTCCTTTATTTCAAAGGAAAGCATTCCAGAATAGCCATTCATCTGCTTTTTTGCAAGTTCGTGGTCCGGGTGGTTTTTAAGTCCCGGATAATAAACTTTTTCCACAAGCGGATGCTTTTCAAGCCATTTCGCCATTTTCTTTGCGTTTTTGTTTTGTGCTTTTACACGCAGTACCATGGTTTTCATACTTCTTTCCAAAAGCCAAACAGTATAATCACTCAAACTTCCGCCCAGATTTTTCGCAAGGTTCCAAATTGTTTTAATGTGGTCTTCGCTGGCGGCTACCGCACCTGCCAAGATATCACTGTGCCCGCCCATATATTTCGTGGCGCTGTGAATCATTATATCTATTCCAAAATCGGCCGGAGTTTGGTTTACCGGAGAAGCGAAAGTATTGTCGATCATCGTTACAATACCATGTTTTTTCGCTAATCTTGAAATCATTTCCAAATCTGTAATCCGCATCAGAGGATTTGAAGGAGTTTCAACAAAAATAACCTTTGTATTTTTCTGAATTTTTTCAGAAAAATCATCTTCCGAAAAACCTTCGGCAAAAGAATATTCTATTCCGAATTTTCCGAATTCCTCAACCACAAAATTATAGGTGCCGCCATATAAGGTCTGCGGAAGCAAAACATGATCGCCCTTGTGCAAAAAAGCAAGCATTGCGGTACTCACAGCGGCCATTCCACTTCCGAAGATAAGGCCCGACTCACTTTTTTCGAGCATTGCAATTTTTTTACAAAGCGCTTCTTGATTAGGAGTGTTAAAATAACGCGGGTAGCGTTTTATATCAACATCTTCATAAGCGTAACTGCTGGACATATAAAGCGGTGAAATGGCTCCTTTAAATTGTTTGTCTTCCACCTCGCCAATGTGCGTACAAATGGTGTTGATTCCTAATTTTCCAGATTTCATAAGTGTATTTTTTAGAAGGACTAAGGTATAAATTATAATTAAGACCATTGGCTTTTTGAATTTTGTACCACGTCTTTTTTTCTATCTTTATAAAATAAAGTTGTATTAAATATTTAGAATGAAATTACTGCTCACACACATAAAAGAATTGCTGCAAGTACGCGAAAACTGTCCTTCAAAACTCAGCGGAAAAGAAATGAATAAACTGCCCACAATAAAAAATGCCTGGGTTTTTATAAACCACGGTATTATTGAAGATTATGGAACCATGGATAATATGGGACCTCATCAGGGTTTTAAAACATTGGATTGCAGCGGCAAAATTGTATTACCAGCATGGTGCGATAGTCATAGCCATATAGTTTACGCAGGAAACCGTGAACAGGAATTTGTAGATAGGATTAATGGGCTAAGCTATCAGGAAATTGCCGAAAATGGAGGCGGTATCGTGAACAGTGCCAAAAAATTACAAGGAACTTCAGAAGAAGATCTGTATCACCAATCTGCCGTGCGTTTGGAAGAAGTAATGCGGCTTGGCACTGGCGCCATTGAAATAAAAAGTGGTTACGGACTAACAACTGATGCAGAACTGAAAATGCTCCGTGTTGCGAAAAAACTTTCGGAAGAATTTCCAATTACCATTAAAACCACATTTTTGGGAGCGCACGCCATTCCCGCGGAATATAAAAACAACAAAAAAGGTTATATGGATTTGCTGTGTAACGAAATGCTTCCAAAAGTTGCGCACGAAAAACTTGCAGAATATGTAGATATATTCTGTGAGGAAGGCTATTTTTCTGTAGCCGATATGGAACGCATTCTTTTCGAAGGAAAAAAACACAACCTTATACCTAAAGTCCACGTTAACCAATTTCATTCAATTGGCGGAATTGCAGCTGCAGTAAAACACAAGGCGCTGAGCGTAGATCATTTGGAAGTTTTGACCGATGAAGATTTGGAAGCCTTAAAAAACAGTGAAACCATGCCGGTGGCGCTTCCCTCCTGCTCCTATTTTTTAAGCATTCCCTACACGCCGGGAAGAAAAATTATTGATGCCGGACTGCCTTTGGCGCTTGCAACAGATTATAATCCAGGCTCCACACCCAGCGGAAATATGAATTTTGTGGTCTCCACGGCGTGCATTAAAATGAGATTGACGCCCGAGGAAGCAATCAACGCCGCAACCGTAAATGGTGCTTACGCAATGGGATTGCAAAAAACGCACGGCAGTATAACCAAAGGAAAAGTCGCCAATCTTATTATTACCAAAAAAATTCCGTCGTACGGTTATTTGCCCTATGCTTTTGGAAGTAATTTAATTGACTCCGTAATCATTAAAGGCCAAGAGGTAAAATGAGTTTTTTAAAAATTTATTCCGAAAAGGCTGTTGCTTCGTTTGTAAAAAAGCGGGCCGGAGAAACAAAATTTGGCGAAAAAGTTTCCTTTGTTGGATCAATTGAAAATTTAGAAAACCACTCCGCAAAATTTGTACTGTTGGGAATTCCGGAAGATATTGGCGTACGTGCCAATTACGGAAATCCGGGAACTTCAAAAGCTTGGGAAGTCGCTTTGGGAAGTCTTTTGAACATTCAACACAACCATTTAACGAATGCTGAAAATGTGATTCTTTTGGGCGAAATAGATTGCGACAGGCAAATGGCTCAGGCTGAGGAAATTTCTAACGAAGAACCGCATTCCGTTGAAAAGTTGGGAGAATTGGTTTCGCAAATTGACCATAAAGTTTCCACAGTTGTAAAAGCAATTATTGAAGCGGGAAAATTTCCAATCCTAATTGGCGGCGGCCACAACAATAGTTATGGAAATTTAAAAGGCACTTCCGAAGCTTTAAAAAAAACGATCAATTGTATAAATTTTGATGCACATTCCGATTTTCGTACGTTGGAACATCGTCATAGCGGCAACGGATTTTCGTATGCTTTTGAGGAAGGTTTTTTGGAAAAATATTTCATTTTCGGACTTCACAGAAATTATAGCTCGGAAGCGATTTTCAGTACCATTGAAAAAAATTCCGATGCAATAAAATTCAATCTTTTTGAAGATATTTCCATTCTTCAAAAGCTATCTTTTTCCGAAGCATTAAAAGAGGCAGAAAACTTCTGTTGCAATGAAGATTTCGGAATAGAACTGGATATGGACGCAATTGAATCGATGGGCAGTAGCGCCGTTTCACCAAGTGGTTTCACGCTGAACGACGCCCGGTTATTTGTTTCGCAATTTTCAAAAAACAAAAATGCCCGTTATCTCCATATTTGCGAAGGCGCTCCTTCTGTTGGACTTTTCCATAATCAGGTTGGAAAAGCTATTTCTTATTTGGTGAGCGACGCAATTTCATAAAAAACTTCAAAAATCACCACTAACTATTTCTTTCTTAATATCTTCAAAAAAAATAATTTCTATGAAAAATTTAGCTTTTACACTCATTTTGGCGATTGCTTTTTCAAGCTGCAAAAACACTACCGAAGAGAAAATTTCAGAAGCAGATCTTAATGAACCTGTTGAAACTCTTGATGGCGGGGAGGCTGCTACCGAAGAAGGTTTTACCATCACTCCGGTGGAGCACGCAAGTATGGTGCTTAATTGGGATGGAACCTTAATTTATGTTGACCCCGTAGGTGGAAAGGAAGCGTATAACAATTATTCGGAAGCAGACATGATTTTGGTGACTGATATTCACGGCGATCATATGGATATTCCCACTCTGGAAGCAGTTGCCGCTGAAAAAACCGTTTTGTTTGCACCCAAAGCTGTGTTTGACAAAATGCCGGAAAATCTTCAAAACAAAACCCAGGTAATCAAAAATGGTGAAAAGGTAAGCGATTTTGAAATGACAATTGAGGCAATCCCCATGTACAATTTGCGTCCCGAAGCTCTAAAATTTCACGAAAAAGGCAGAGGAAATGGTTACGTTTTGGAAAGAAACGGGAAACGTATTTATATTTCTGGAGATACTGAAGATATTCCCGAAATGCGCAACCTGAAAAACATAGACATTGCTTTTGTGTGTATGAATCTTCCTTACACCATGACGGTTGAAAAAGCAGCCGAAGCTGTTTTGGCCTTTAAACCAAAAACAGTTTATCCCTATCATTACAGAGGAACTGAAGGCTTGAGTGATGTTTCTAAATTTAAATCATTGGTTGAAGCTGGAAATCCTGAAATTAAGGTTACGCAATTGGATTGGTATCCAAAAAAATAAGGAATGAAAAGTTACCCCAAAATTAATTTAAGTACAATTGAATTAGCGTGGCGGGTTTTTACGGCATTTTATATGTTTCGTTACGCAATGGTAAAGATAACAGGTGAACAGTTTGCTTACGGTAAAGGTCTTTACAGCAAAACAGTAAATGAACTATCAGGCCTCGATTTAACTTGGGTGTTTTTTAGTTATTCGGAAAGCTTTGCAATTATCATCGCACTTTTTCAGATCTTCGGAGGTTTATTACTGTTGTTCAATAAAACTAAATTATTGGCAGTAGTGCTTTTGTTTCCCTTATTATTGAATATTTTATTAATCGATATATTGTATGCGGGATATCCAATATTGGAAGCGATCATAAATGTTTCATTTTATATTTTAGTACTTATTTTTATATGCTATAACGAACGGTTACAACTACTAAAAATATATACCGCATTGATTTTGAAATCGAAAAATCCCTTGACCCTGAAAGCAAGAGCATTTCAAATAACTACCGTTATTCTTGTAATAATTTTGACTTATGTGATTATTAATTTTATAATTAAAAAATCAATATTGGGAATTTACTTCCAATCAGAACTATTTCATTGATCTAAATTTCATTGAATAACTTTCAATTCGCGAACAATCTTTAATGAATGGACAGATATTTAAACTATTAATTACGATATTTACAATCAGCGAACTACAAAATTTAAGTCTTTAAAAAAATAATTTTTAAATTCATATTGATGAAAAATTACAAATTCTTATCCCCTACTTTTGTGCTATTTATAGTATGCTCGGTCTTTCTTCTATCAAGTTGTAAAAACACTTCCGAAGAAAAAACATCTGAAAAAGAAACCGGAAAAATGGAATATCCCGCCGAGTGGATGTACAACCAGCGTGCATATCCCAATAATTACATCAACAAAGAAGCTTACAAAGAAGCAATTCTGCAATCGAAACAAATCCTCGCAAGCAGATCGCCCGCACAAGCTGGCGAATGGACGTTTGTAGGTCCCTTAAATACTGGAGGACGAGTTACCGATGTTGCTATTTCTCCAGATAATGACGACCATCTTTACGTTGCTACGGCAACTGGAGGAATTTTTAGAAGCTACGACGGCGGCGCAAACTGGACTCCAATCTTTGATGAAGTAACAAAACCTTCCATTGGCGATATTGCAATCGCTCCATCAAATTCGCAAATAATTTACGCCGGCACGGGTGAAGCTAACGGAAGTGCCACAGACGGCGCCTATTTTGGTGATGGAATTTACAGAAGCGATAATGCCGGCGATACTTGGACAAATATTGGTTTGCCTGAAAGCAATCATATTGGTCGTATTGTAGTTGATCCTTCAGATCCAGAACGTGTTTTTGCCGCAGCAACCGGACAGTTGTACGGTAAAAATGTGGAACGCGGTATTTACAGAACTACAAATGGTGGCGGAAATTGGGAACGCGTACTTTTTGTTACAGACTCTACAGCCGCCATAGATGTTGCAATGAATATTGCAAACACAAACATAATCTATGCGGCAATGTGGGAACGCACACGCAAACCTTGGCAACGCGATTACGGCGGAGAAACCTCAGCAATACATCGATCTATGGATGGAGGAGCCACTTGGACACAGCTTGGAGCTACAAACGGTTTGCCGGCGCCAAATGCCCAAACGGGACGTATTGGTATTGCTGTTTCAGAATCTGATCCGGCTACGGTTTACGCACGTTATACAACCAATGAAATTACCAATGAATTTGACGGCTTGTATAAATCTACCGATAATGGCAATAATTGGACACTGGTTACTCCGGCAGGAGCATTAAGCAATATTGATGCTAATTTTGGATGGTACTTCGGAAATGTGCGTGTTCATCCAACTAATTCATCGGAGGTTTATATTATAGGTTTTGAGCTTGCAAAATCTACGAACAGCGGTTCTTCTTGGAGCATATTGCCAGGCATGCATGTGGACCATCATGCGCTGGATTTTTCACGTACCAATAGTAATTTTATGCTTTCTGGAAATGATGGCGGCGCTTATATTTCGAATAACGGTGGAAGTAGTTGGACAAAATTTTTAAACCTTCCTATAACTCAATTTTACAATATTGAAGTAGATTATTCACAACCTGAAAGACTCTACGGCGGCACTCAGGACAACAATACAATTAGGACCCTTACGGGAGGCACGAGCGACTGGAATTCAATTATTGGCGGTGATGGCTTTCACGTAAATGTTGATCCCAATGATAATAGTTATGTTTATGGAGAATCCCAATACGGAAACCTTCGACGTTCAACCAATGGTGGCAGCTCTTTTCAAAATGGCACAAACGGAATAAGCGGAAGCGACCGCGTTAACTGGAATACGCCAGTTATTCTTTCGCCATTTAATCCAGAAATGATGTTTTACGGAAGCAATAAATTGTACACTTCTTCGAGAGCGGTTTTATGGACACCGATAAGTCCAGATTTAACGGATGGGCTTCATCCAAGCGGTTCTTTGGCTTTTGGAACGCTTACTGCAATCGCCGCTTCCTATAATAATTTAAACGTTATTTATACCGGAAGCGACGACGGAAACGTGAACGTAACTTTTGACGGTGGAGCAACATGGACAGACGTAAGCGCTGGTTTACCCGACCAGTACATCACTTCTATTGCCATGGTTCCAAATGATGATATGATTGCTTATGTTACAGTTTCCGGATTTAAATATTTGGAATATACGCCCCACGTTTTCAAAACAACTGACGGGGGACAGAACTGGACAGATATTTCCTCAAATTTACCCAATATTCCAGTGAACGATATTATAACCTATCCTGCGGAAAATATACTTTTTGTGGCAACAGACCTGAATGTTTGGTATTCCAAAGATGATGGTGCCAATTGGACGATTCTTGGAAACAACCTTCCCATGACTGTGGTGATGGATTTAAAATTCCACGAGCCAACCAAAACGCTTTATGCGGGAACTTTCGGAAGGGCGATGCACAGTTATGATGTGAGCGATATTTTAAGTGTTGATGATAACGAAATAGCTGAAAATGCAATCAAAATTTATCCAAATCCGGCGACTTCGGAATTTACCATTTCCCAAAATCTTTCTTCGGAAGGAACTGTTCAACTTTATGATATTTCAGGGAAAAAGATAAAGGATTTGTTTAGCGGAAATTTTGGTTCAAATAAAAATATCAAAATAAAAACTGATGGAATTGCCGCAGGTATTTATTTAGTGAAAGTGAATAATGGAAACAAATCTGTTACGAAGAAATTGGTTATTAATAAATAAACGAGTCAATTTTATATGAAAAAATCCCGATTCATAATCCGAATCGGGATTTTTGTTTCAATAAACTTTTATTGTTTCTCACAAACAACACCCCAAATTGGGAGCGCTTTTTTCGCAGTATTTATCGTTACATTTTCTTCGTCAATTACTTTGAAAAAGTTTGAATCTCCAAATTGTTTATCAAAGATTGCTGCAAGTGAAAACTTAGGGTTTTTAAAATTTAAAGTTTTCCAATTTCCATCAGAAATATAAGTTCCTTTCTCCGAAATTTTTATCGGCTTTTCCCCAGTTTCTGGTTGCGGAATGCTATTGAAGTTAAATTTAAAGGTATCGTTTTGATATAGCTCCAAAGAAATTGAAGCCACTCCGTTCCCTAAACTTTTATAGGAAACCGCCTCACTTTTACCCAAAACAACTTCTTTTGATTCCTTCGAAGCTTCCACTCCTTTTCGTTTTGCTCCACAGGAGGAAAGAGCAACTATCAATCCAATTAAAATGATGTTTTTCCACATAATTTAGCGTATCAATTTTTTGTATTTAATTCGTTTAGGCATCAAATCGCCGCCCAAACGTTTCTTTTTATTTTCTTCATATTCGCTGAAACCGCCTTCAAAATAATACACTTCACTATTCCCTTCAAAGGAAAGAATATGCGTACAGATTCTATCCAAAAACCAACGGTCGTGACTGATAACCACGGCACAACCTGCAAAATTTTCAAGACCTTCTTCCAAGGCACGAAGCGTGTTTACGTCCAAATCATTCGTTGGCTCATCCAATAAAAGCACGTTTCCTTCTTCTTTCAAAGTCATCGCCAAATGGAGTCTGTTTCTTTCCCCACCGGAAAGCATCGAAACCTTTTTGTTTTGCTCGCTTCCGCTGAAATTAAAACGGCTTAAATAAGCGCGTGAATTCACTTGCCTGCCGCCCATCATAATCAATTCCTGGCTATCGCTAAAGTTTTCCCAAATGGTTTTGTCTGGGTTTATATTGGAATGCGCTTGATCAACATAAGCTATTTTTGCGGTTTCACCCACATCAAAACTACCTTTATCCGGCGTTTCTTCGCCCATAATCATTTTGAAAATCGTGGTTTTACCGGCGCCGTTCGGACCAATAATCCCCACAATTCCCGCTTGCGGAAGTTTGAAATTCAAATCTTCATAAAGCAATTTATCGCCAAAGGCTTTTGAAACATTTTTCGCTTCAATAACATTTGTTCCCAAACGCGGACCGTTCGGAATGTATATTTCCAGCTTTTCGTCCAATTGTTTTTGGTCTTGGCTCAAAAGTTTGTCGTAATTCTGAAGACGCGCTTTCTGTTTGGTTTGCCTTCCTTTCGCGCCTTGACGAACCCATTCCAATTCTCGTTCCAACGTTTTTTGACGTTTCCCGGCTGTTTTCTGTTCCTGTGCCAATCTCTTCGATTTTTGGTCGAGCCAAGAGGAATAATTTCCTTTCCACGGAATACCTTCTCCTCTGTCCAATTCCAAAATCCATCCCGCAACATTATCTAAGAAATATCTATCGTGGGTTACGGCAATCACCGTTCCTTTGTATTCTGAAAGATGGTGTTCCAGCCAATGCACACTTTCGGCATCCAAGTGGTTTGTTGGCTCATCGAGCAACAATACATCTGGTTCTTTTAGCAACAATCGGCAAAGTGCAACGCGACGTTTTTCACCACCGGAAAGAACACTAATCAATTTATCGGGTTCTGGCGTGCGAAGCGCATCCATCGCAATTTCGAGTTTTGTGTCCAATTCCCAAGCGTTTGTAGCATCAATTTTATCTTGAAGTTTTGCCTGTTTGTCCATCAATTCATCCATTTTTGCTGGATTTTCATAGACTTCCGGCAAGCCGAACATATCGTTTATTTTGTTGTATTCATCAAGAACATCAACTACTTCCTGAACGCCTTCTTTTACAACTTCCAAAACAGTTTTGGTTTCGTCCAGTTTTGGCTCTTGTTCAAGATAGCCAACTGTGTAGCCCGGCGCGAAAACCACATCGCCTTGGTAATTTTTTTCTTTGCCTGCAATAATGCGAAGCAATGTAGATTTACCGCTTCCATTTAGACCAAGGATACCAATTTTGGCACCGTAAAAGAAGCTTAAATATATATTTTTAAGAACTGGAGTCTGGGCGCTTTGATAGGTTTTGGTCAACCCAGACATTGAGAAAATTACTTTTTTATCGTCAGACATAAATTGTTTATTGTTTGTGGTTTGTGGTTTGTTGTTAGTTGTTAGTTGTTAGTTGTTAGTTATCTAATGATTAATCTCTTTTAAATTTTTGACCTTTTATTTCTGAATTTTTTAAGTAGTACATAAAAGCCCCTATTTTATTTTTTTCCAATTCACACATTTCTATAAGTTTATTAAATTGCTCTTTTGAAATTAATTTTTTATCAAAAGCTCTATACGTTTGTGATTTCAATTCTGAAACGGAACCTTTTGAAAAACTAAGAAAGTTTATGAATTCTTTGTTTCCATCTCTATCAAAACCTTCAGCTATATTGTCCATAATTGAACCTGAACTCCCCTCCATTTGATTTCGAAGTCTGTAATTATTTCCAATTTCTGTTTTTTGAAACAATTCTTCAACATAAATACAAATTTGCCTTGAATTTTGCCAAACTTCCAAATCTTCAAATTTTTCTATACGTGCCATAACTACAAACTATAAACAATAAACAACAAACATATTAATGAAGATTCAATAATCTTAAAACAACAAGCATCTGCCCTGTAGGATAAGCGGTATGCTCAATTACAAGCAGAATTTCGCGGAGTAAAGTTTGTTCGTCCTTGCCATTTATAACTGGTTTGGTTAAATCGTTTTCAAAATTAAGAAGAAATGTTTTCAATCTATTTCGGCTATCAAAATATTCTGCCTGTAACGTTTTCCATGCCTCTTCACTTTTACATTTTTTCTCCTTTGGCCAATAATTATCGGGCCATTTGTGCTCTTTGTAAGCCGGGGAAGTAGAAAAATCCAAGATATCCTTTTGAGTTAATGTTATATGATAAAAAAGTTCATACAAGGAATACGGAAGATTTTCAGGACGAATGTTTATATCTGAAAATGGTATTTGGTGAAGCATTTCCTTGATGGACATAAAAGCTTCTCCTCCTTCAAGGTGCTTGGCTAACCTTTTGCGTACTAATTTGTTTTCAGACATTTTTTGTGAGTTTGTGAATTTGTGAGTTTTAATTTTTTGGTATTGGTTTGTTTTGAAGAAATATTCACTGAAAATGCCAACCACTATCAATTAAAAACCATGAACTAAATTACACCCTTCCTTTCAGTGCGTTGAATACCCAAGCAATCGCAAAAAAACCGATCCCCACGGAAGCAAAGCCCCATCCGGCAACATCGTCATAACGAAAAGCACCCATGGCTATAAGTACACACCCCACAACAATCATTATAAAAGTGGCCCAGGCCAAAACCGTATTTTTATTCATTCCCATATTTCTAATTTCTTTATTTTTTTTAACCGCAAATTTACGAGCAAAAACAAATATCGGCATTATAAAATTGAATTTCGTTAACAAAATGTCATAGTTTAATAGGAATCAGCTAAAAGGAAATAGCGAATAGATAGCATATATGGGCTTTTAATTTTAAACTTTAAACCCAAAACTTTCCCGCATTTTGTATTTTAGCGCAAACATACTTTTTCAATGGATTTAAACTTCAACAAAAACGAAGATCACAATAAACTTTTAGTTTCCGAATTAAAAAATAAGCTTGCAAAAGTAAAGCTTGGCGGAGGGCAAAAACGTATTGACAAACAGCATGAACAGGGAAAACTTACGGCCCGCGAGCGGATTGCATATTTACTTGATGAATCAAAACCCAGTATCGAAATCGGTGCTTTTGCAGGCGAAGGGATGTATGAGGAACACGGCGGTGCGCCAGGTGGCGGGGTGGTTGTAAAAATTGGTTATGTGAAAGGAAAACAATGCATCGTTGTTGCAAACGACGCTACCGTGAAAGCGGGCGCTTGGTTTCCGATTACCGCTAAAAAGAATCTTCGCGCACAGGAAATTTCCATTGAAAACCGTTTGCCCATTATTTATTTGGTGGATAGCGCGGGCGTTTATTTACCAATGCAGGATGAGATTTTTCCTGATAAGGAACACTTCGGAAGAATTTTTAGAAACAATGCTGTAATGAGCAGTATGGGAATTACTCAAATTGCAGCGGTGATGGGCAGTTGCGTTGCCGGCGGCGCGTATCTTCCAATTATGAGTGACGAAGCTTTGATTGTTGACAAAACCGGAAGTATTTTTCTCGCCGGAAGTTATTTAGTGAAAGCTGCAATTGGCGAAAGTATCGACAATGAAGAACTTGGCGGCGCAACAACACATTGCGAAGTTAGCGGCGTTACCGATTACAAAGCGAAGGACGACAAAGATGCGCTGGATAAAATAAAAAATATAGTTTCCAAAATTGGTGATTATGACAAAGCTGGTTTCAACAGAGAAAAGTCTTTAAAGCCAAAAGAAAAACAAGAAGACATCTACGGAATTCTACCAAAATCTCGCGCCGAACAATATGATATGCGCGAAATTATAAAACGCCTTGTGGACGATAGCGATTTTGAAGGCTACAAAGAAGGCTACGGACAAACAATATTAACGGGATATGCAAGAATTGAAGGTTGGGCTGTGGGAATTGTTGCCAATCAACGCACTTTGGTAAAAACCACAAAAGCCAAAACTAAGCCGAGCGAAATGCAATTCGGCGGTGTTATTTATAGCGATAGCGCTGATAAAGCCACGCGTTTCATTGCAAATTGCAACCAAAAGAAAATTCCGTTGGTGTTTTTACAGGACGTTACCGGATTTATGGTGGGAAGTAAAAGTGAACACGGCGGAATAATAAAGGATGGCGCAAAAATGGTAAATGCCGTTAGCAATAGCGTTGTTCCAAAATTTACGATTGTTATTGGCAACAGTTACGGTGCCGGAAATTATGCAATGTGCGGAAAAGCTTACGATCCACGTTTAATTGTTGCGTGGCCAAGTGCAGAACTTGCGGTTATGAGCGGAAACAGTGCCGCAAAAGTATTGCTTCAAATTGAAACTGCTTCCCTTAAAAAGAAGGGACAAGAAATTACTGAGGAAGAAGAAACAGAGCTTTACAACAAAATCAAAGAACGCTACGACAGACAGATTTCGCCATATTACGCAGCTTCCAGAATTTGGACTGATGCAGTAATCGATCCATTGGATACAAGAAAATGGATTTCAATGGGAATTGAAGCTGCAAACCACGCTCCTATTGAAAAGCCTTTTAATTTGGGAATTATTCAGGTTTGATGATTAGGCACAATTTGAAAAAACCACAGTAAATTCAAAAAACAAACGTCATAAACAACAATAGATACAAATAAAGAAAGATGGAAATTACAAAAAACTACAAAACTAAAGAAATTAGTTTTTCAATGAAACTAAATAAAAATTCATCTGGAAAAATCGAAATTCCAATTTATGCAAAAATGCCATCAAATGTTAAATTTGAGCAGATGTCAGCAGGAATTTCTGAAAAGGATTTTGATGAGGATATGAAAATTTTAGTTCCAGAAAGTTTAGGAAATGATTGGGCTGAATCTTGTTTCAAACAATTACAAAAACGGTTAAAAATGCATTTCAACCAATATGGTCGGATTCAGCCAGCTGATTTGGAATGTTTTATTGGAGAATATTTACTAGTAATGGGCAATATCGGAGATGCAATTAACCAACCAATGTCGTTATCTGTCAAACAAATGTTATTTAAAAAATTTCTAACCGACATTAGCGAAGAACTAAATATTCCTGTCCAAATTCCATTGTAGAATGAAAAATTCGTCAAAATCATCAGATATAGAAAATAACATTTTGTCTTTTTTAGATTCCAAAAACAAAGAAAAAATTGAATTTTTTTATGATGATGGGAAAATTTCGCAAATTCGTTTTCTTTTAGAAGATAGTAATAGTCAAATTGTAAATAAAAAACTAATAATCAGTAAAACACATTTTAAAGACTTCGCAACATTATTTTATGAAAAACATTTCTTTAAAAATGATAAAAAAATTATTGAATATTACTCGAACGATGAAATGGAATCTTTTTTTGAAATAGAAAAAACTTCTGAATATAGAATATCAAAAGGTTTTTCTTCAAAAGGTAAAATGTTTTGTAAAGAGAAAATAGAGTACAATAAACAAGGTAAAGCAATAACTGAAGAACAATTAATTTACAACGCTGATGGTACAAAAACCGATTATAAAATAAATTTTGAAGGAACAAATAAAACTTAAAAGATTTATATGGGCAATAAACAAAAATATGAGTTGACAAAATTAAGAAATTCACGCTTCCCTTCATTCTTCTTTATTACAATGGAAAATGAAAACGGAACAAGAAGTGAACTAATTTCTACTACTCAAACTTCAAGTGCGAATACCTTCCTAACGGGAGAAAAACCAGATACAGTGTCTGAATTTAAACACGCACGAGGTTGTCTAATTACTGTAGCAAATTTCCAACCTCAATTATCAATTGCAGAAAGAAGTGAAATTGCAAAAAATACAAGTGACTTGGTTGAGGTGGGAGTATTAATTGTTGAAAGTGTTGGAGCTTTTAAATTATTTATTGACAACAAAAATAGTAAGATATATCTTAAGGGCTTAGACTAAAAACTATGTCCAAAAATGTCTATAAATAATTGCTTGTAGCAGTATTTCAGGACTAGACAAAAAAAAGGGCACTCTCGTGCCCTTCTTCTCAAAAAACCAAACCACCTCAAAAAACATAGTTTAGAAATTAATTGCTGCTTTTTACCAAGCGGATAAATTCAGCGCGGTAACCGTCTTTGTCGTTTCCCTTTCCGGCTTCGGCAAGCGTTATTACGTCTTCTTTCTTTTTGGTATTTATAAATTCCGAATCGCGAAGTTGCATCCCGAAAAGCGCCACTGCTGCTGAAAATTTTAAATCTTCATTTGCGCTTTCTATTGATTTATTTTCATCTTTCACAGTTTTCACAATCAGTTTGCTTACATCGCCATCCGGTTCTTTGTAGCGGAATTTCACGGTAAGCATTTCATCTGTAAAATTTTGGTTGGTTTGTTTTGTGTATTTCAGATTGTCGATATCCTTTAAATATTTGCTTTTTACGCCCACGGGAATTATTTCATATAAAGCTGTAACCGTATGCCCGCTGCCCAATTCACCAGCATCTTTGGTATCGTCTTTAAAATCCTCGTCGTTCAAAAGACGATTTTCATAACCAATCAATCTGTAAGCCTGAACTTTTGCCGGATTGAATTCCACTTGAATTTTCACATCTTTTGCAATGGTATAAAGCGTTCCGAAAAATTCAGTGCCCAAAACTTTTTGCGCTTCCTGCATTGTATCGATGTAGGCGTGGTTCCCGTTGCCTTTGTCGGCAAGAGTTTCCAGTTTGCTGTCTTTGTAATTTCCCATTCCGAAGCCTAAGCAAGTCAGAAATACTCCAGTTTTGCGCTTTTCCTCAATCAAACTTTCCATAGAACGATCGCTGGAAGAACCTACGTTGAAATCGCCATCTGTTGCCAGAATTACCCTGTTGTTTCCATTTTTGCTGAAATTTTCTTCCGCTATTTTATATGCCAATTCAATACCAGCGCCACCGGCAGTTGAACCACCAGCGCTCAAATTGTCAATTGCATTACGAATTATTTGTTTTTCTGCGCCAGAAGTTGGAGGCAAAACCAAGCCAGCCGCGCCTGCATAAACTACTATTGCGACTTTATCTTTTTCTCGCAATCTATCAACCAAAACATTCAGCGCTGCTTTTAGTAAAGGCAGTTTGTTGGGATCTTCCATAGAACCGGAAACGTCGAGCAAGAAAACAAGGTTTGATGGCGGCACATTTTCCAAAGAAATATCTTTTCCTTTTAACCCGATGCGAACCAATTTTGCATCTTGGTTCCAAGGTGAATTTACAACGTCTGCAGTGATTGAAAATGGATCTTTGCCCGTTGGTTGTGGATAATTATAGGCGAAATAATTTACCATTTCTTCAATCTTTACGGCATCTTCCGGCACTTCCTGTCCGTTATTTAGCATTCTGCGAATATTGCTGTAACCGGCTTTGTCAACATCAATTGAAAATGTGGAAAGTGGCGCTGTGATTACGCTTTTAAATATGTTTTCATTTATTCTGCCGTAGGATTCGTTTTCGGAAACACGATTTCCAACAATAGGTGCAGGACTGTAGAATTGGGTTATGTTTTTTTGTTTTCTTTCTTTTTTTGAAGAAGAATAATTATTATTTCTGCTAATTCCATATCCCATTGCTTTTCTAATGGCGTCATTTCCGGAGTAACCTGTAACGACAACCTCTTCCAAAGCAGCGCCTGGGCTAAGAACCACATTTATTTCTCCTGCTTTTTTAATTTTAATTTCTTTCGTTTCAAACCCAACATAAGAGAATGTCAATTTTTGTCCTATTGCGGCAGAAATGGAATATTTTCCATCAAAATCAGTTTGTGTTCCTGTTGATGTTCCCTTAACAATAACATTTGCACCCGGTAATGACAAACCTGTGTCATCGGTTACCGTGCCAGTAATAGTAACTGATTGTGCAGTAAGCTGGAAACCCAGCAATGTAACTGCAAAAAATGTGAATAGTGTTTTCATAATGTGTGGTTTTAGTGTTAAACTTGAAGTAAAACTACTTCACATATTAAACCTGAAAAATAACAATTGAGGGAACGGAGCTTTTGGGTGAGTGAAAGGTGGAAATTTTTCAACCAAAAATTTATCTTAAAAAACATATTCATTAAAAAAAATTAAATATTTATTGTTTATCAATAAATATTTATTACGTTTGCCTAAACTTCTAATTTTAAAATTTATGTCAAAAACAAACAACTTCGTATTTTGGGGCCTTTATATTGTGGCCTGGCTAATTTTTGTTGGGCTGAGCATTGAGGCCGGAGCTCTTCTCGTAAATTTCTTTTTTAGTATTTATAATCCTGAAATTGTGGGAAATCTTTATCAAAAATTGGATTTATCTGAAATGTATTATGAAAGTAAAATGGCATTTTTCGGAATCTATAGTTTTATACTAATTATTTCGATTTTAAAAGCCTATCTCTTTTATATAGTTATCCATCTAATGCACAAAATGGATTTGTCCAAACCATTCAGTTCATTTGTTGCGCGTCAGATTTCGTTGTTGAGTTATTTCACCCTGACGATCGGAATATTAAGTTATGTTGCAAGACAATCTGCAAAAAATTTAATGCATCACGGTTTTGTTACCGATAATTTGAACCATTTTTGGGCTGATAGCCAAGCATTTATTATTATGGCTGCGGTAATCTATATCATTTCGGTAATTTTTGCAAAAGGCATTGAACTTCAGAACGATAACGAACTAACCATATAAGCCATGCCGATAGTTGTAAATTTAGACGTAATGATGGCCAAGCGTAAAATGTCATTAAATGAACTTTCTGAAAAAGTGGAACTGACACTTTCCAACCTTTCCATATTGAAAACGGGAAAAGCAAAGGCCATTCGGTTCAGTACCTTGGAAGCAATTTGCAAAGTTTTGGAATGTCAGCCTGGCGATATTTTGGAATTTGTGGAATAGGTAAATATTTTTGGGATAAAGAATTTTGTATTTTGGTAAAGAAATACCAATTAATTTGAAAATCTGAAAATATATGAATTCTGAAGTCACCCAGTTTTTGGACCAATTAAACCATCCGTTGCGCGATGAAATTGAACTGTTGCGCGAATATATTCTTTCAGCAAAATCAGGTATTGCCGAAAATATAAAGTGGAACGGACCAAATTATACTTTTAATTGGGAAGATCGAATTACAATGAAAATTCAACCTCCAAAAAACCTTCAGCTTATATTTCATCGCGGAGCAAAGGTTTTGGAAATGCCAAAAGAAAAATTGCTAAATGAAGATTTTGGCCTTTTAAATTGGAAAACAAATGACCGCGCAGTTGCTACTTTTGTAACTATGGACGAGATTGTTGCGAACAAAGAATCTTTAAGTAAAATTGTCAACGAATGGATAGAAAAATGTAGTTAATGGATAATGATTTAATACATCAAAAAACCTGGTTTCAACGCAATTGGAAATGGGTGTTGCCAATTGCAATATTCGCTATTTTAGCAGCAACATTATTCTTTTCATTGATGGCTGGACATTTGGGCGATTTCGGAAAAGCATATTCTGAACCTCAATTATTTCAAGGTGCTTTGGAAAAGGCACAGGAAAATGAAGAAGTAAAAATTGCTGTGGGCGAGATTGAACCTGTGAGCAAAATGGCCATTTTGGAAGGCGAGGTAAATTACACAAACCAAAACAGAAACGTTCAATTCACAGTGCGAGTTGAAGGAAAAAATGGAAAGGCTTTTATGGACGGATTTGCAGAGCGCTCAAACGATTCTTGGGAATACAAAAAGATTACAATTCGAATAAAAAATCCGCCTGAAAAGCGTCAAACAATAGATATTTTAGAAATACAATAAACTAAAATTTTGAAATGTTTTTCAAAATCTCAGCCCGCTTTATCTTCCCAGTTTCCGTATAAATAAATTGTGGAATCGTGTATATTTTTTTAGGTTTTTCATAAGCCGAAAGCGTTTTAAAAACTTCAGAAAAATCTTCTATTTTTAACTGCTTTTTATATTCAATTATCAAAATAACACGCTCGCCCAAAGCATCATCTTTTTCTGAAGCAATAAAGAATGGCTGTTTTAAATGATGGGAAAGTTTTTCTTCCACAACTTCTGGATGCACTTTTACGCCGCCGGTGTTTATTACATTGTCAATCCGTCCCAAAAATTTAAAAGAAGTTGGAGAAATCAATTCAACAACATCATTTGTCACAACGGTTTCTTCAGAAATTTCTGGGGCGTGAATTTGCAAACAACCTTCTTCGGTTTGCGAAAAATCCACCTTCGGAAGTGCAGCAAAAACAGCTGATTTTTCCTTTCCATTTAAAGGTCGAACCGCAATATGACTGATGGTTTCAGTCATTCCATAAGTTGCGAAAACTCGGGTGTTCACTTTTTGTAATTGTTGCTCCAATTCCGAAGAAACCGCTCCGCCGCCAACGATTAATTTTTTCACTTTATGTAAATCAGATAAAGAATGAAAAACCTGATAGGGAACCATTGCCGTAAAATCGAAGATTTTGTCGCTATTTTCCAGCGGATTTTTTTCGGGCGAAGTTGTATACAAATCCCAACCAATAATCATTGCGCGCACAAGCATCATTTTTCCGGCAATATATTCCGAAGAAAGGCATAACAATGCTTTTGTATTTTCCTTTAAATCGAAATAAGTAATCGTGGCAATTGCGCTGTTGGAAACGTATTTTTTCTGAAGTTTAATTTCTTTGGGAATACCAGTGGAACCTGAAGTTTTTACCGTAATAAAATCATTTTCATCCAGCCATTCCAAAATAAATTTTCCGATAGCAATTTCATCTTTGTTTTCATTTTCAATTAAATTTTTTGCGCGCATTTCTAATTCTTCCGAAGAAGAAAATGTGCGTCCATTTAACTGGAAATTGGGATGCAACAAGGGTTTCACTATTCAATGTAATTTGAATTCGGTGTATTTTCTTCAGCAATAATAACTGGTTCCTCCACTTTTCCGAAGAGTTTTCCGCCCCAATCGCGCCATTTGTAACGCCAAGCCATAAGCAAAAGAAAAATTGGATATAGAATTAAAACAGGTGCAATCACATCAAAACCAGCGGATGGTTCTGAAATATCCTTTAAAACCGAATTTGTTTTAAAAACCGTCCAATCTGCCGTAACCAATAATGCCGTAATTAAATTGTTGCCGGCGTGAAAGCCGAGAGCTAATTCCAACCCTTCATCCATTAGGGTCATAATTCCCAAAAAGAAACCGGTCCCTATATAATAAACCATAATTATATTCCCCAATTTATCTACTTCAGGGTTTGCAAGGTGCAATGCACCAAAAATCACAGAAGTTATTACAAGCGGAAGCCACCTATTTTTCGCCAAAACGCCAATTCCCTGCATCAAATAACCCCTAAAAAGGTACTCCTCAAAACTAGTTTGCAACGGAATCATAACAATGGCAATTACTGCGAGAATTAAAAACGCAATCAAATCAAACTGCAATACGTAATCCTGCGGATTGCTATAATAATCCAATATTGTAACAACAAGGGTGGTGATAGTTATAAGTCCAAAACCGAAAAACACCCTTCCCCAGTCGGTTTTTTTTCGTGAAGTCGTTAAGGTTACAAATCGCTGCTTATGTAGAAAGCGCACTATAAAATATATAGCAAGTAAACCAATTGCAAAACTTAAAAGCATTAAAAATAAAGTAAGATTGGAACTTAGTGTGGTAAGAACCGACTCTTCATCTATTGAATATACACTTTCACCATTTGACATTTTTTTTAAAAATACAGCAATAATTAGGGGTATTGTGCCAAGCTGACTTGCTAAAAAAATAATAATAAATCCAACTAAATAGCGCCACCATTCGTGAAGGACATTAAAGGCTTGTTTTATGTACATTTTTTGTAATTAGTGATTTGTGATTTGTGATTTGTGATTTGTGATTTGTGAAAAATAGATATTCTACATTATTCATTAAAACTAAAATTCCATTCTTTATTAGGATTATAGATTAAAGTTCCGTTTGAAACTTGCAACGGACTTTCAATATTATTGGTGTACAGGCTGCCCGTGCCCAAACCTTGTGGCAATTTACTGTTTTTTGTGAAGGTATATTGCGAAATGGCGTTCAAACCCACATTGCTTTCCAAAGCGGAAGTAATCCACCAACCCGTATTGTGTTTTTTGGCGAGGTTTATCCAACTATCGCTTCCGCGGAAACCGCCAATCAATGAGGGTTTTAGGATTATAAATTGAGGTCTTATGGTTTCGAGTAATTTACTTTTTTCTTCTTCCGAAAAAACGCCGATTAATTCTTCGTCCAATGCAATGGGCAACGGAGTTTCCTCGCAAAGCCGCGCCATTTCCTGCCATTGTCCTTGTTTTATAGGTTGTTCGATGGAATGCAATTGCAAATCTGAAAGCACTTTCAGTTTTTCCAAAGCTTCTTTGGGTGAAAAAGCACCGTTTGCATCTACGCGCAATTCTACTTCGGAAGCTGAAAATTCCTTTCGTATTGATTTTAGAAGCTCCAATTCGGTTTTGAAATCAATGGCGCCGATTTTCATTTTGATACAAGTGAAACCTTGCTTCAGTTTCTCTGAAATCTGTTCTTTCATAAAAACTTTATCACCCATCCAAACCAATCCGTTGATTGGGATTGCAGCTTCGCCACGAGTAAATTCCGAAGGAAATAATTCGAAAGAATTTTCTGAGTGTAGCGATTTAAAAGCGGTTTCAATCCCAAATTGAATGGAAGGAAATTCCGTTAAAGCTTCGTATAAATCCTCTTCATTTACTCCCAATGCAATGTTTTCGCAAACGCCATTTAATTCTTCTTCATAATCTGGACGATCGTCGATGCTTAATCCACGCAAAAGCCCGCATTCCCCTACTCCAACATTTTCTTCAGTTTTCAGAATAAGGAAATAGGTTTCTTTGGTATTCAAAACGCCCCGAGAAGTACCGCTGGGGCGTTTGAAATTTAAAGTGTGTTTTTGGAATGAAGCTTCTAACATTGAAAAACCCCTCTCACGAAATTTCGGGAGCACTCGGGGAAACATTTTGGTTTATAATTCTATTGATTCCCCTATTTCAAGAAGCATCAAATCTTTATTGGCATCGTAAAACTTACGTTTTGCTTCTTCGTGATCTATTTCAATATACCCGAAAGTGTCGTAATGGACGCCCAAAACCTTATCGCATTGCACAAAATCGCTGGCTATTATTGCATCGTCAATTCCCATTGTGAAATTATCGCCGATGGGAAGTATTGCCAAATCCAGTTTTGTGTGCATCGGTATCAGTTTCATATCCATCATTAACGCCGTATCGCCAGCAATGTAGATATTTTTATGTTCGCCCTCAATCACAAAACCGCCCGGTTGGCCGCCGTAACTGCCGTCAGGAAAAGAACTGGTGTGGATTGCGTTTACATATTTCACTTTCCCGAATTCGAATTTCCAGCTTCCGCCGTGGTTCATTGGGTGCACCTCGATGCCTTTTTCCTCGTAATGATTCGCAATTTCATAATTGCTTACAATAATTGCTCCCGTGTTTTTCGCAATGGCTTCGGCATCCAATGTATGGTCTTGGTGCGCGTGGGTCAATAATATATAGTCTGCTTTAAGATCGTTGATGTCGATTTTGTCTTTGGACAGTTCATTTCCCGAAATAAATGGATCCACCAAAATGTGCTTTCCTTTAATTTCAATTCCCAAGGAATTTTGTCCGTAGAATGTAATTTTCATAATATTTTTTTCAAATAAAGATACTAAACAAGATCGCAAAGAGAAAAGTACTTAACGCAATTTTCTTTAATTCGCCGTCCAACAACATTGGGGATTTGTTTTGAAAAACAGTTTTTATATTTAAAAGAAAAGGAATAAAAGCAATAAGAAATATTAATTGCATTGGCTCGCGATAATTTATAAAAGTATAAGTTAGCGCACAAAGCATCCCAAATAGCAAAAGAAAAGCGTGGTATTTTTTAGCGTTTTTCATCCCAATTTTTACAACCAAAGTGTTTTTTCCAGCCGCAGTATCGCTTTCAATATCGCGCATATTGTTCAAGTTTAAAACGGCGGTACTAAAACAGCCTATTGCAATAGCGGGCAATAATAATTGCCACTGAAGATTGTGGGTGAATAAATAATAACTTCCCAAAACGCTCAAAAGTCCAAAAAACAGAAATACGAAAACGTCACCCAAGCCCGAATAACCGTAGGCTTTTTTACCCACGGTATATTTCACCGCAGCAATTATTGAAACAATTGTGAGATTGAAAAATATAAAGGAAATGATGAAATTCTCATTCCCAAAAGCCATAAAAATTAAAATTGTAGCCAAAAAGAACGTGATGATTCCGGTAATAATCATCCCAATTTTCATCTGTTTTGGTGAAATAATCCCCGAAGCAACCATTCGCTTTTCGCCCTGTCTTTTGGCATCGGTGCCACGCACACCATCGCCATAATCGTTTGCAAAGTTTGATAAAACCTGAAAACCGATAGTTACTAATATTGCAAGCCAGAAATTGGGTGATTCTAATACAGATGGTCGGTATAAACAAACTACCCCACCAAACTCTATATCGGCCTGTTCCTGAAAAAAATTAAATCTTTCAGCAATTCCAGCACTCGCCCCAACAATAATCCCAGAAACCGAAAGTGGAAGTGTTCGCAATCTTGCCGCAGCAAACCAAGCTTTAATTTTTGTCATTCAATATTTTATGAAGCACAAAAATACACTTAAAAATGGGCAGGGGCAATTTTTGAAAAGACGTATCATCTAATTTTTCCTATATTCGTTTTATAATCAACTCTAAAATAAATGAACAACTCAACTAGCTATAATTTGGGATTATTTTTACTTCGCATAGGTTTCGGCGGAATGATGCTGACCCACGGAATTCCAAAATTTTTAAAAATGCTTTCGGGCGATTTTTCCTTTGGAGACCCCATTGGAATTGGCGAAACCGCTACTTTAATTTTAGCTGTTCTTTGTGAAGTATTTTTTCCCATTTTAATAATCATTGGGTTTAAAACCAGATTGGCTGCAATTCCCGTAATCATTACAATGGCAGTTGCCGCTTTTGTTGTTCACGCGGCTGATCCTTTGGGAACTAAGGAAAAAGCAATTCTTTTTTTAATTGGTTTTATTGCGATTGCGCTTTTGGGGGCCGGAAAGTTTTCGGTTGACAGGAAATAGTTGATGGTTGTGTAGAATTTAAAGAAAAAAAATATTATGATAAAACTCAGAACTGCACTATTAATTTTTGGACTAATTTTCATTGGTACCGCTTCATTTTCGCAGGATTTAAATCCCTATTTAAGTTATGATCTCAAAACAGAATACAATGCTAAAGTAGCTGCTAGTGATACTTCAGATGATGGCACTACTTTTGAAAAAATTGTCATTGACGGATTTGATTCAAGAGTTCCGTTCTATGTTATAAAGCCAGAAATTAATAAAACAAACAAGTTTGCTATACTACTTCACGGCATAACTGGAAGTAAAGAAAATTGGGTTATCCCAACATCAAGCCTGTCTAAAAAATATGTAAAATTAAAAGATTCATTAGTATCTATCGGATACAACGTTATAATACCCGATGCAAAATATCACGGAGAAAGAAGCTATGAAGCTGATTTTGTATCTCCAATTGCTTTTTACGCAACACAAGATGTACAAAAAATACAAAGCCTTTGGGCAACTACTGTTAAAGACATCAGAATAATAATTGACTATATGCAATCACTTCCAAATGAGAAACAGATTACTTTTGATGTAGTTGGTTACAGCATGGGTGCATTAATGGCTATTTATTTAAACTCGGTTGATGGTAGATTGAATAGCATAGTTGCTTGTGTTGCACCTTTGGGCAGTGTTCTTAAGGCTAGTATGAGTTTAGGACTCAATGAGGAGAACGCAAAAAAGATGGAGGAACGCTTTTCAAGTGAACTATATGCACCATTACAAAAAGCGCCTATTACTTTACTTATGGGAACAAAAGATGGTTGGTATACCGAAAAAGAGGCACAAGATTTTTATGATAATATCGAGATTAAAGCCAAAACATTGAAATTTTACGAATCAGGACATTATTTGCCTGAAGAATTTATTTCAGATGTGATTAAATCATTAAACGAAAGGTAAAAACTCTACACAACAAAGAACTTAGGTAGTTAATAAAGAATTTCCGAGAGGTTTGTGTGTATTTACAAAGTCCGCCATATTTTTTAATTAAAAATCTTTACCAATAATTCCTTCAATAAATCGCCCTGTGGAAGGTTTGCGGCGCCCACTCCCTTGCTTTTCATATCTATCTCTCGAATTGCACCAATTATAGCACTCACCTTTTTCATGGGGTAGTTTCGAGCGGCAGTTTGATAGTCTTTTACGAAATAAGGATTTACACCCAATTTTTTTGCCGCATCGCCTTTATTGGAAAGTGCGTGATATTTCAACAGTTTTGAAAAGAAACTGTACAGCAAGGCCACCGTCATAACCAACGGATTGTTCTTTGGGTTCTGCGAAAAATACTGAATAATGGCAAAAGCCTTTTTAATATCTTTTTCCCCAATAGCGTTTTGAAGCTCAAAATTGTTGAAATCCTTACTTATGCCAATATTTTCTTCTATAATTTGTGGCGTAACCTGCTCGCCGGGCTTTAGGATAAGCTGTAACTTCTCCAACTCATTATTCACTTTGCTCAAATCATTCCCAAGAAATTCCACCAGCATTTGGGCTGCTTTTGGTGTGATTGTATAGCCTTTTCCTGCAAGAACACGTTTAATCCAATCGGGCACTTGATTTTCATAAAGTTTTTTACTTTCAAAGAGAACGCCCGTTTTTGCAACGGTTTTAGCCAGTTTCTTCCGTTTATCCAGCGTTTTATATTTGTAGCAAAAAACCAAAATTGTTGTTGGTTGTGGATTATCGGCATAACCCACTAAATTTTCAATAGTTCGCGAAAGATCCTGGGCTTCCTTTACAATTACCACTTGTTTTTCCGCCATCATCGGGTAACGCTTAGCGTTGCTGATAATGTCTTCTACAGTAACATCGCGCCCGTAAAGCACTATTTGGTTAAACCCCTTTTCTTCTTCCGAAAGTACATTTTCCTCAATATATTTTGAAATACCATCAATATAATACGGCTCCTCGCCCATCAAAAAATAGATGGGTTTTGTCTTTCCATTTTTAATATCTGTAATGATGGATTTTACTTTGTCGAGTGGCATTCTATGATTTACAATTAACGATTGAAGATTTTAGATTGAAGAAGTTTAACTTTGAAATTTAAATTTTGAATCTTTGCGCATGCAAAAACTCAACTTTCCAGAATATACCTTCCGCTTCAAAAGTAGCGAAAATAAAACGTTGGTTTTTGATGAAATAAGAAAAAAATTCGTGGTGCTCACGCCAGAGGAATGGGTGCGTTTGCATGTGGTTCAATTTCTTCTGAAAGAAAAAAAATATCCAAAAAGCCTTATAAACGTTGAGAAACAACTGAAACTCAACAATACCGTAAAAAGGTATGATGTTGTAATTTTCAACAAGGATGGGAGTGTATTTTTAATTGTGGAATGCAAAGCGCCAACAATACCAATAAATCAAATTACTTTTGACCAAATTGCACGTTATAATCTTGCTTTGGGAGCTGAATATTTAATGGTAACCAACGGTTTGGAACATTATTTCTGCCAGATGGATTTTGAGAACGAACGCTATATTTTTCTTAAAGAAATCCCGAATCATAAATAAACTGAAAAAACACTTCAAAAATCTATCTTTACACCCGTGAAAATAGCCGTAGTAATACTCAATTGGAATGGAAAGGATTTACTGGAGAAATTTCTGCCTTCAGTAGTGAAATTTTCCACTGCAGCTACTGTATATGTTGCAGATAATGCTTCTACGGATGGGTCCGTTGCTTTTGTTTCCGAATTTTTTCCAACCGTAAAAATCATTCAAAATAAAGTGAACGGCGGATATGCAAAGGGTTATAACGATGCATTAAAAAATCTTTCGGAAGAAATTTTTGTGCTGCTGAATAGTGATGTGGAAGTAACCGAAAATTGGTTGCAACCCATAATTTCAGAATTTGAAAAAGACAATTCCGTAGTTGCCGCACAGCCGAAAATTCTCGATTACAAAAACAAGGAATACTTTGAATACGCTGGCGCCGCAGGAGGTTTTATAGACAAATACGGCTACCCATATTGCCGCGGTCGTATTTTTGATACGCTCGAAAAAGACGAAGGACAGTACGATGATATTTCTGAAATATTTTGGGCTTCCGGGGCCTGTCTATTTGTAAAGGCAGAAGCCTTTAGGAATGCTGGCGGATTTGATGAAGATTACTTTGCACACCAGGAAGAAATTGATTTCTGCTGGCGCCTGCAGGCTCAAGGCGGTAAAATTCTTTACGTTGGCGCTTCACAAGTTTATCATGTGGGTGGTGCTACACTGGCGGCATTAAATCCAAAAAAAACATATTTTAATTTCCGAAATTCCCTTTTCAACCTTCTAAAAAACGCGGCAGGCACAAAAGCTTTTACTGCGCTTTTTGTACGAATGCTGTTGGACGGTATAGCGGCATCTCAATTTTTGGCTCAGGGAAAACCGAAACATTTCTTCGCAATATTAAGAGCGCATTTCAGCTTTTATTTATTGGTGCCGGAATTTAGGAAAAAGAGAAAAATATTTTCTTCAACTTTAAGATACTATTCGATTAAATCTATTGTTTTTCAATACTTTGTAAATAAGAAAAAGCTTTTTAACCAACTTTAATTTATTTTACTTAAAGTATTGTTAATCGTTTTTTAAGCGAAGCCTATTTTAATAATTTTGGTTCATATTAAATGAAGAAAAACAATCTAATATAACACTTAACAATTATGAAGAAACTATTGATTTTAGCAGTATGTTCGAGTTTAGCTTTTACTTCTTGTGTATCTAGCAAGAAATATAAGGAGCTTGAAGCAAAACAACAAAACACGCAGGATTTGCTTAACACAGCAACCGTAAAACTTAACGACTGTCTTGCAGAAAGAGCGGCCTCTACGGCACGTGCAAAAGAACTAGAAGAGCGTTTGGCCGACATGAAAAAAACCAACGCAGATCTTATTCAAAGTTCAAAAGACCTTACAATGTTAACTTCTAAAGGCGCTACCAATCTGGAAAAATCATTGGAAAGTCTAAAAGAAAAAGATTTAAAAATTACACGTTTGCAGGATGCCCTTAACAAGAAGGATAGTGTAACGCTTGCTTTGGTGACAAGTCTTAAAAGAGAAGTTGGCGTAAACGATCCAGACATTGAAGTAAATGTTGAAAAAGGAGTAGTTTATATTTCACTTTCAGATAAGGTTATCTTTAAGAGTGGAAGCTACCAAATTTCTAACAGAGCTAGTGAAATCTTAGGAAAGGTTGCAAAAGTAATCAACGGTAAGCCAGATTTTGAAGCTATGGTTGAAGGTCACACAGACAACGTTCCTTACAGCAACGGATTGTTACTTGACAACTGGGACTTGAGTGTAAAAAGAGCTACCGCAATTGTACGTGAACTTCAAAAATTGGGTGTAGCACCATCTCGTTTGGTTGCCGCCGGTCGTGCAGATTACGTGCCATTAGTGCCAAATACAACTGCTGAAAACAGAGCTACCAACAGACGTACACGTATCTTGGTACTTCCAAAAATCGATCAGTTTTATGATATGATTGAAAAGGAAATGAAAAACCTTGAAGCTGGCGGATAATAATTTCCAAAAGCTATAAAAATCCAGAACCCGGTCCATTGCGACCGGGTTTTTTATTGTGCGCCCAAACAATCATTTGAAAGGTTTTTGTATCTTAGAGAGAGAAAATGAAACCTTTATAATACATTTCAAAAAAATGGAAGAATTCAAAACCAATTGGACCCGCGAAGAATTAAAAGCCTATATTTTGCTTTATTGTGCCTATGCTAATTTTATTGAAACGGAAGCTGAAAAAGAATTTATAAAATCAAAGGTCGGGGAAGATAAGTATCAAAAAGTCCATAAAGAATTTGACCAAGACAACGACTATCAACGCATCCAGAAAATTCAACATACAGTATTACGCTACAATTATTCAAATAGTGAAGTAGACCGCCTTTTTGAAAATATAAAAAAAATGTTCCTCTCAGACGGTTCCATTGATATTCTTGAAGAGAATATCTATCGCGGATTGCAACATTTATTGAAATAATTTTATTTCTGAAATCATCGGCAACACTGAAATAAATATCATTGAAAAATTCTACGAAGCTTTTGCAGATTTAGATGCAGAACGCATGCTGGAATGGTACCATGATGATATAACTTTTGAAGACCCAGCCTTCGGCGTTTTAAAAGGGGAAGAAGCTAAAAATATGTGGCGTATGCTATGCCAAGCGCAAAAAGGAAAGGAATTTAAAGTAATAACTTCAAATATTGAATATTCTCCCCAGGAGGGAAAAGCACGATGGGAAGCGCACTATACTTTCACCAACACGGGCAGAAAAGTTCACAATATTATAAACGCCACCTTTAAATTTAAAGACGGAAAAATAATTGACCACATAGACAGATTCAGTCTTTACAAATGGTCCAAACAGGCTTTTGGGTTAAAGGGATTTTTGGTTGGATGGACAGCATTTTTCAGAAAAAAACTGAACAAACGAACCCGTTTTTTACTATCGGAATTTGAGAAAAAACAGCGCAATTCCACTTAAATTTCCACACTTCCCTTTCCTTCCCGTATTATTACAGGTTCTGCGCCGGTAAGGTCAATTACCGTAGATGGTATATTTCCCCCATAACCCCCATCAATTACCAGATCTACAAGATTGTCCCATTTCTCTAAAATAAGTTCAGGATCGGTGGTGTACTCAATAACTTCGTCTTCATCTTTTATAGAGGTTGAAATAATGGGATTCCCCAATTCCTGTACAATTGCACGCGTTATGGAATTATCGGGAACACGAATTCCTACCTCCTTTTTCTTTTTAAAAACGGTTGGAAGATTGTTATTTCCCGGCAGAATAAATGTATATGGACCTGGAAGATTTCGCTTTAATATTTTAAAAGTCGGAGTGTCTATTTGCTTAACATAATCGCTAAGGTTGCTTAAATCCTCACAAACAAAAGAAAAGTTTGCCTTTTCAAGTTTTACTCCCCGTAGTTGCGCCACACGTTCCATTGCGCGATTGTTGTTAATATCACAGCCCAGGGCATACACCGTATCACTGGGATAAATAATTACACCACCATCGCGAAGAATTTTTACAACCCGTTTAATTTCCTTCGGATTCGGATTTTCTTCATAAATCTTTATAAATTCAGCCATCTTATACTATATTTTTTTTACTTCACTTTCAAGCTTTAAAACCTTGTCTCCATCAGCCTGTTCAATGTACAAGGCTTTATTGTCATTTTCACCTTTGCGGGTAACTTTATTTCCTTTAATTGTTTTGGAAATTTCTTCTGAAAAAGTTTCTATTACTTTTCCCTCGGCATCACCATTTCCCCATTTCCATGCTACCTTTGAACCTTCCTTAATCATATTTTTTTATTTAAAGTTACTTACATTTTTTTAAAAATCCAATCCTCAGAAATTCTTAACATAAAATTCAATTTCTTGCGTTATAGGCAAAACAAAAATTATTTATGAAAAAACTCCTCATTATATTATTACTCTTCGGAATTGGTTTTAGCTACGTTTCTTGTTCAAAAGACAATGAAAACCCGACGGAAAAATCCTTGGAAGCCGAAACTTTCCTGAATGTCTCCTATGGAGCCAATGCCCAGGAAAAGTACGACTTATATTTGCCCGCAGATCGTTCTATAGATAAAACAAAAATAATTGCATTGGTTCACGGTGGCGGCTGGACGGAAGGCGATAAAGCCGATATGGATTTTTTGATTCCATTTATAAAATCGAACCATCCAAATCACGCGATAGTAAACATTAATTATGTGTTGGCAGATGCGAATACACCTGCCTTCCCAAATCAATTTTTGGACATTGATGCAGTGATCAATAAATTGACCGCCGCAAAGGATGAATTGCAAATTTTGCCAGAGTTTGTACTTATTGGTGTTAGTGCCGGCGCACATATTTCTTTAATGTATGATTATGTTTACGACAATAACGATCAAGTAAAAATAGTGGCCGATATTGTGGGGCCGACAGATTTTACCGATCCGTTTTATAATGAAAATCCTGGTTTTCCAGCGCTAATGGCCGCTTTGGTGGACGAGAGTTCCTATCCCCCGGGAACAAATTATGCGGAAGTTTTGAGTCCAGCACTGCAAGTTTCAAATACCAGTAGCCCTACGCTGCTTTTCTACGGAAATGAGGATCCTTTGGTCCCTTTAACCAATGGAACAACTTTAAATTCAGCGTTGAATACTTCGCAGATTGACCACAGTTTTACCATTTATGATGGCGGTCATGGCAATTGGGCTCAGAACGATATTGAAAATATGCAAGACCAAATAAGTACCGCCATCGATACTTATTTAAAAGTTCTAAACTAGAACCATTTTTCAGTCTAAAACTTTCAGTTTTGCAAAGCGAAGCAGCAATTTTTTCAATCCGCCGTTTTCAAAATCTATTTCTGCTTTTGTATCGGCGCCCACGCCTTCTATTTTAAGGATTTTTCCTTTTCCGAACCTCACATGATCTACCATTGTACCCACTTCCAAATTGGCTTCTGATGCACTGAAATTTTTATCGGTATCGCTGGCAACTGGTTTCAATCTTCTAAGTTTCCGAAGTTGTGATTCTGTGGGTCCGCTAGGCGCTTTGCCAGCAATGGGTTTTTTTAGCCGAAGTTTGCTATGGTCCACTTCATCAAAAATATCGGCATCCAAAAGAGGTTTGTAGCGGTTTTCCGTAATTGGCGTTAGATATTCCAAAAAACTTTCATCAATTTCCTCAATAAAACGGCTGGGCTCGGCATCAATCAATTTTCCCCAACGATATCTGGATTGGGTGTACGTTAAATACGCCTGCTTTTCGGCACGCGTGAGGGCAACGTAAAAAAGTCTGCGTTCTTCTTCCAATTCACTTCGGGAATTCATGTTCATCCCGCTGGGGAAAAGATCTTCCTCCATCCCCACAATGTAAACGTAGGGAAACTCCAATCCTTTCGCCAAATGTACCGTCATCAGTGCCACTCGGTCGCTATCACCTTTGTCGTTATCCAAATCTGTGGCGAGGGCCACATCTTCCATAAATTCTGAAAGAGAGCCTGTGGCATCGGCAATTTCCTTTTGCTCTTCCACAAAATCGCGCATCCCGTTCAGCAATTCCTCAATATTTTCAATTCGGGCAATACCTTCGGGCGTACCATCTTTCTTTAACTCCTGAATTAATCCTGTCTTTTTTGCAACGTGTTCGGTAATGGTGAAAGCATCGTACCCTTTGTTCAAAACCTGAAAACTTTCAATCATCGTTACAAAATCCTGCAATTTGTTTTTGGTTCCGGAATTGATTTTCAAATCAATTTTTTCGATGTTTTTCATCACTTCAAAAACCGAACGGTTGTAATGATTTGCAGCAACAATTAAACGCTCGATTGTAGTTTCGCCAATTCCGCGCGCGGGATAATTTATTACGCGTTTAAGCGCTTCCTCGTCTTTTGGGTTCAACACCAAACGCAAATACGCCAAAACATCCTTTATCTCTTTTCGCTGATAAAAACTGAGTCCGCCGTAAATTCTGTACGGAATATCTTTTTTTCGAAGGGCATCTTCAATCGCTCTGCTTTGGGCATTTGTTCGGTATAAAACTGCAAAATCGCCATCTTTCAATTGATGGTTCATTTTATTTTCAAAAATAGAACTTGCCACAAAACGACCTTCGTCCCCATCGGTCATGGTTCGGTTTACGAGTATTTTGTTCCCTTCGTCATTTGCGGTCCAAACTACTTTTTCAAGTCTTGTTTTATTTTTTTCGATGATGTTGTTCGCTGCATTTACAATATTTTTAGTAGAACGATAATTCTGTTCCAAACGAAACACTTTCACTTCATCATAATCCTTTTGGAAATTCAGAATATTATTGATATTCGCTCCGCGAAAAGCGTAAATACTCTGCGCATCGTCGCCAACAACACAAATGTTTTGGAACTTATCGGAAAGCGCACGCACAATCAAATACTGACTGTGGTTGGTATCTTGGTACTCATCCACCAAAATGTAGCGGAAACGGTTTTGGTATTTCGCCAATACTTCTGGAAAACGTGTTAACAGCTCGTTCGTTTTCAGCAAAAGATCATCAAAATCCATTGCCCCGGCCTTAAAACATTTATCAACGTAAGCCTTGTAAATATCGCCCAAACGCGGCATTTTCGCCATTGCATCGGCTTCTATTAATTCGGGGTTGCTGAAATATGCCTTTACGGTAATCAAGCTGTTTTTATAGGAAGAAATACGCGAATAGACCTGCTTGTATTTATAAATATCCTTGTCCAGGTTCATTTCCTTTATCACCGCCCGAATTACACTGTGAGAATCTTGGGTATCATAAATGGTGAAGTTTGAAGGATAGCCCAATTTATCGGCTTCAAACCGAAGAATTTTCGCAAAAATACTGTGAAAGGTTCCCATCCAAAGATTCTTGGCTTCGCTGGCCCCAACAATCTTTGAAATACGATTTTTCATTTCGCGTGCAGCCTTATTTGTAAACGTGAGCGCCAAAATATTAAACGCATCCACGCCTTGGCTCATCAAATACGCAATGCGAAATGTAAGCACCCTTGTTTTACCCGAACCTGCGCCGGCAATTACTATCATGGCGCCATCTTTCTGCAGTACTGGCGCACGCTGGGCATCGTTGAGTTGTTCTAAATACTGTTCCAAAACTTCCTTTTCTTCAAGCTGTGAAAATAACTATTATCAAACTTTTTTGGTAAGGGTTTTTGGGGAAATTATAAACAAAAACTACTTCAAAAAGAATTTTAAAAATCAATCTTGCTTTAGAAACTATTTTATTTAAATACCTTTATAAAAAAACATTCTATGGATTCAATTTTTGATTTTTTATCAGAAGTTCCTTGGTGGGCTTGGGTTCTTTTTTTCTTATTAATTGTTGCCATTCGCGATGTATTTTTTAATAAGCATCACACAATCAGCCATAACTTTCCTATAATTGGACACATTCGATATATGCTGGAGGGCATTGGGCCGGAGCTTCGGCAGTATATTGTAGCGAACAATCGCGAAGAGCTTCCTTTCAATAGGATTGAGCGTGGATGGATTTATGCTTCCGCGAAAAACGAAAACAATTACGAAGGCTTTGGAACCGACCGCGATATTTACGAGCCAAATTATATTTTCATAAACAATTCGCTGCTTCCCTTCAAGGTGGAAAAAGACAATCCAAATTATAAAAACCCTTATTTTCTACCGTGTGCAAAAGTGATGGGCGGTTACCATAAGCGTCGGCGTCCGTATCGTCCGGCTTCGGTAATAAACGTTTCGGCAATGAGTTTTGGGTCGCTTTCGGCAAGAGCCGTGGAGTCGCTTAACAAAGGTTGCGCCCTCGCCTATTCTTATCACAATACTGGGGAAGGGGGTCTTTCGCCCTATCATAAAACAGGTGCTGATGTTGTTTTCCATTTTGGTACAGGTTACTTTGGCGTTCGCGATGAAAATGGAAATTTTTCCATGGAAAAAATTGTGAAACTCGTTAATGAAAACCCACAAGTGCGCGCTATTGAGGTGAAACTTTCCCAAGGCGCAAAACCCGGAAAGGGCGGAGTTTTACCTGGTTCAAAAATTACACAGGAAATTGCTGATATTAGGCATGTACCTCTTGGGAAGGATGTGTTATCACCACCAAGCCACTCTGCATTTGAAGGTGTAAAAGGTTTAGTAGAATTTGTAGAAAACATTGCGGAAGCCACAGGATTGCCAGTGGGAATAAAATCTGCCGTGGGTCGTTTGGGAGAATGGGAACAACTGGCCAAAATCATGAAAGAAACCGGCAAAGGCCCGGATTTTATTACAATTGATGGCGGTGAAGGTGGCACTGGTGCATCTCCGCCAAGCTTTGCAGACCATGTATCATTGCCATGGCTTTTCGGTTTTGCTGAAGTTTATAAGATTTTCAAAAAGCTTAACCTTTGCGACCAAATTGTTTTTATAGGTAGCGGAAAATTGGGCTTTCCCGCCAGAGCCGCAATGGCCTTTTCCATGGGTGCGGATTTAGTTAATGTAGCACGCGAGGCTATGATGAGCATAGGCTGCATACAAGCACAGCAATGCCACACCAATAAATGCCCCAGCGGAGTTGCGACACAAAACAAGTGGCTTCAGAAGGGGATAAATATTGAGGACAAATCTGTTAGGGCCCATTTTTATTTTAAAAATTTCAGAAAGGAACTTTTGGAAATGACCCACGCCTGCGGCTACGAACATCCGTGCCAATTTACAATGGATGATGTAGATTTAACGGTTGGGGATAAAAACCTGATAAAAACTTTGGCCCAGTCATTTATGTACCACAAGTGCGAGGTGCCATTTGAAAGCATGAAAGCGATTTCAAGCTGTGAGTACCTTGGTGGCAATTTCCACGAAAAGGAAGCTAAAAAGGAAGTAAAAGCCATGAAGAAGGAGAACAAGGTTCGTTACTAATTATTTTGTAAAGGTAATTATTGGCAAAATTCCAAAAACACGTTAAGTTTGCTATCATATTAATCTACTATGGAAGAAGCAACCCAAATTATTAGTTACGTAGCCTATTTATTACCTGCAATTGTTGTGGGAATAATTGCGTATTTTTTCTTTAAAGGTCATACAGCGAATGAAGAAGGCCGCCGCAGGTATTTAATTCAAAAGGAAGCGCAAAAACAGGTTTTACCGCTCCGTTTACAGGCCTATGAGCGAATTACTCTTTTTTTGGAGCGAATTGACCCCAATAAACTTCTGGTTCGGGTTAAACCTTTTTCAGATTCAAAGGAAGATTATGAAAATTTATTGGTGAAAAATATTGAACAAGAATACGACCATAACTTAACGCAACAAATATACGTGACTCCGGAATGTTGGAATCTGGTAAATGCCGCAAAAAATGCCACAATCCACGTAATTCGTCAAGGTGCCATGCATGAGAAGGAAGGCAATGTAGACAAAATGCGTGAGTGGCTATTGCAGAACTTTATGGAAGAAGTTACCCCATCACAAAAAGCTATGGCGTATGTGAAAAAGGAAGTGGGTGAACTTTTTTGATTACGGCCGTTAGGGTGTAAATAGATTGTGTTGGATTGCGAAAAGTACAATTCCGATTCTGTTTTTTATTTTTAATTTTTTGTGAATCGAATCCCTATATCCTTCCACGGTTTTATAGCTGCAGAACATAGCATCGGCAATTTCTTTATAGCTCATATCGGTGCAAGCAAGTTTTATGAACTCAATCTCCTTGTCCTTTAGATTTGTATCTATTTCTTTCTCAAGAGAATCTACAAGAATTTTTGATACTGTATTTGTATAATAATGACCATTTTCCATTACTTGCAGCAGCGCCTCTTCAAGAATATCCTTTTTGGTGTCTTTCAATAAATAACCGCAGGCACCAGCTCTTAGCATTTTCAAAATGGTGTATTCATCTTCTTCAATGGAGAGGGCAAGTACTTTCACCTTTGGGAACTCTTTTTTCAGAATTTCGGTTGTTTCTATTCCGTTAAGTATGGGCATCTTTATATCCATAAGAACCAAATCTGGGATATTTTTATTATCAGCAAACTTGTCTAAAAGTTCGCGTCCATTTTTGCATAGGTACAATACCTTAAAATTCTTAAAGTCTTGAACCAATCCGCCAATGGCTTGGGATAGCAAGAAATGATCATCTACTACTACTACCGAATAATTCATTTTAAAGAAGGTTTATTTTTCAATTTTTTCTTAGTTAAATATAAAAGTATTGAAGGTGCAATGTTGTGCCCTTATCCTTTTCAGAATCAATTTTTAACGTTGAATTTATCAATTGCGCCCTTGTTTCCATATTCTTCAGGCCTATACCCATAAATTTATCACTTTTGTCAAAGCCCACTCCGTTATCTCCCGCCGAAATATTCAAAAAAGTTTCGGAATAATTTAAAACCACATCAAGGGTTGAAGCTCTGGAATGTTTAATCGTATTTGAAAAAAACTCCTGCAATATCCTAAAAATAATTATTTGAATATTGCCCTCTATGGGTATTTCCGTGCCTTCTACCTTTAAATTAGCCGCTATAAATTTTAGTCTATTAAAGCGTTCTATTTCTAAGCTAACGGCCTCTCTTAAACTCAGACTTTTCAATGCTTCGGGATTAATCAATTTTGAGAGCGCCCTTAATTCATCAATGCCCGTGCCTATGGTTTCGGATACTTCACTCAATAATTCGGGTCGCTCTTGGGCCATTTGGGACTGTATTTTGGCCAAGGTCATTAATTGGCCAATATTATCGTGCAATTCCCAGCTAATGTTTCGCAGCGTTTCCTCTCGAATTTCAATTTGCGATTCTGCCAATTCACGATCAAATGCTTTTTTGGCTCTTTCCTGTTCCTGTAACAAACGGTTTTTTCTACGTGAAAAAACACTGAAAAGCACTATAACAATTATAACAAGTGTTACAGGTATGGCTATTGCCGCAATTACTATGACCTCTTTTTCATCCATAAAAAACCCGTTAGAAAAAACAAGTACATTATTATTATCAGTGAAAACTGTATAACCAATAATATTTCAAAAAAACTGTCCTGTTTGTAGAACCAGGTTCTTATAATTTTTATGGGAATATACCCAATATAGAATAAAAACAAGCCCACACTAACCCAGAACAAAAGATCATTTTTTACCACCAAAACCAAAGACGATTGTAAAATACTTATGTAATAAAGAATTATACAAAAAACCAATATGGTAGCTCCCGCGATATAAGAGATTACAAAGCCTCTATTCATAAAATCAGTATAAAACCAATCTCCCAAGTAGATTAAGCAGTACAGCGCCAGACCAATCTTGATGTATTTTTTGAATCTTTTCTCTTCAATTACTTCCTTAAAAACATAAAAGAAAAGTGAAAAGTAAAAAAAATAGTAAATATTATAAATTATCGTATTGGATAGGGCGTAAACAAACTTTATATACATTCCCAACGATTCCGTGAACAACGTAAGAAACAATATAATGGGCAATACTTTTAAAGCCGAATTCTTATATAGCGGAAACTTAACGACCGATATTACAAAAACAATGGCGTATAGTGCAATATGGGCATTTTGTAAACTTTCAAATAGTGCGTTCAAACGATAAGAATAATCTAGTTATCACCGCCAAAATCATTTGAGCCTGGAGGTGGCGGTGTAATGTGGCTTTCGTTCATGATTAAACTGGTGGTTCCTCCTCCTTGAGCAGCTGTAGTATTATTAAATGATAAAAAGCTTGCTTCATTTACCTTAACTTCTTTTTGTTCTTCATCTTGCGGTGTTTCCATTCCGGTTGTAGGGCGTTTATTAATTGGCATCGCCGTATATTTTCCTTCTCTTTCCTCAATATAAAAACCTACATTTCCTTCATCGTTTTTCATAGTAGGAACAATGAAAAAGCTATTTCGTTTGGGAAATTTTACCACATCGCCATTTGGAAATTTTTCAGAATCAGGATAATTTGAAAGATAAAAACGTAACGTTTTTATGTCTACTTCTGCTTTTGCCGCTTCATGTTCAATATACGCTATATATTGTTTTATCGTCTCCAAATCGTATTCTGCATAACGGGTTGGTGTAAATTTTGCGCTATCTGCCACTATACTGTCTTCGTATTTTCTTATTATCGGCACGCGTCTATCGGTATAACCATCATACATTTCCTGTGCACGATCCACAGAAATTATATAGCCTTTTGGTGGGCCCTCATAAGGTGGTTCTGTGTGGGTTGCTGGTTGCTGGCAGCTGAATAGGAAAAAACTAATAAAAATCAATAATAAAATAGGTGACAGGTTTTGAGTTTTCATAATTAAAAGGTTTTAGGGTTGTGGTATAAAAGTAAATACAAATAAAGAATTTTGAAACTTCCGCTTTGTAAACTCTTGGTGAAGATAAACCAAAACAGCTGATTATTATTTATTTGAGAATAACTTCCTATAAAAATACGGGGAAAACACTTAAAATTAGGGGGAAATCCCCCTTTGAAAAGTAGGATTGTTAATCGTCATTTGTACGTATTTCATTCAACTCCTCGTTTTTCTGATGGGCGTACTGATAACCCAATTGCCACCATTTACCCATCATTTCCTTTTCAAAAATTAATGAATTGGTGGTTAATACGGTGGGAGTGTAATAAAGATGAATAATTACATCTTTATTCGCGGCCACAAATTTACCAATGCGGATGTTCTGTTTTTCAATACGGTCCGCCATATAATTGTGCATATTAGTAAGTAACGAAAACACATTTTTTGAGGGAAGGCGGTTATAATAGGTTATCTCGGTCTCCAAAATAATTACATCAATAGTTGTTGCACCTCTGTTTATAGCCTCTTCAATGGGAACCATGCTCCCAAAACCGCCGTCCGCATATTCACAGCCATCTTTTTTTACCAAACTCATAAAAGGGGTATAATTTGAAGAAACCCAAATCCAGTCTAAAAAATCCTGATATTCAAAATCATTGATAGATTTATATTCTACCTGATTTAAGGAAAGGTTGGATACCGTTACCACCACCTCTTTTGTTGAAGATTTAATATTGTTGAACTCTATTTCGGTCAGTGTGTTTTCAATAAGTTTCCGCAGATTTAAACTTTCGCCAAAGGTTTTCTTCCCTTTCATAAAATTCCGAAGCACCGTAAAATGGTCAATGGCAATCTGTTTGCCGCCAAATTTATCTTCTTTAATCACAAACGGACAACTATTAAAAATGCTGTTTTGATTTACTGAAGTATATACTTCCTTTATTTTTTCAACCTTGTCCAAAGCCAAATGCGAAATGAGCAAACTGCCGGTAGAAGTGCCCACAAAAAGATCGTAATTATGGCGCAACTCTTCTATTAAATATTGCGCAACACCGCCAGCAAACGCGCCCTTACTTCCGCCACCAGAAATTACCAACGCTCTCATTCCTTTATAATTGAGTTTAAATAATTGGCAGCTTTTTCTGAAACTTGCCTTCCCAAAACCTTTATCTGTTCGTGATATTTTTTATTTTTTAGCAATTTATTCAACATTTCTTTTGAAGGTTTTGAAAACCGCCAAGTAGGGTGTGCGGTCGCTTCTACTAAATTTTTCAATGTCTGAAAATCCCAAAGCAGGAGTTCACCTACAAATTCAAAGGCCTTTTCGCGAATTTCAAAACTGTAATTCGTGGAAGTGTAATTTTTAAGTTCCCTTAAATAATTTTCCTTTTCCGTATTTTCATAACCTTCCGTAATCAAAGCTAAAGTCAACCAAAGTTGCCGAATGTTCTTATTCTGAAATCCTTCAATTCCCTTTGTTTGGTTTAGATATTCAGTCCTTTTCTCGGGAAATTGAGTCCATAATTGGTACAACGCGGATTCAATTGTTACGTATGAATCGTCATTTAAAAGGCTTTCATATTCCGTTTGAAGTTCCTTCGGAATGGTTTGCAATGAAAGCGCCACCGCTTGCCGAACGTACAAATTATTACTCTCAAAAGCAATTTTGTAAAGCGGAAGCGTTTCTGACGGCGGTTCATCAACCAATTGAAAAACGGCCTCTTGCCCAATAAAATCATTTGGGAAAGTAAGCGCTGTTTTCAACTGAATTATTTTATCCGAAAAAGGAACCGCTCGAAGCGCGGAAATTTCAAAATACTTATTTATAAACGGTGATTTGCGCAAGGATTGATAAACTTCCTCACTTTGAAAAGCGCTTTGTTTTAGCCAGTTGTTTTCAAAATCTGAAATATCCATTTTCGTAACCGCTTTCACTTCATTTAAAAAATCTACCGTGGAAACATTTTTGAATTTGTATTTCTCTAAATAATTTTTGATTGCTGTTTTAAAAGCCTCATCCCCTATTTTTTCACGCAAAATATGAAGCGCCCAAGCTCCTTTTTGATAAAATGTAAGCGAGCTTGCCTTCGGATTTAAAAGCGATTCCCCTTTTCCTTCATCGCTCGCAGTCTTTAATTGCTCCGCGGTTTGGTATAATTGCCAGTAAAAATAGTCCTCGCCAAAAATATCCTTTTCCGCAAGCAAAGCGTAATAGGTCGCAAAGCCTTCCTGCAGCCAATGATCCTCATTTGCCTTTTCGGTCACCAAATTTCCAAACCATTGGTGTGCAAGCTCGTGGGCGTTCACATTCACATAATTTCTATCTTTAAATCCTGTGGAATCAACCATAAATGCTTCAGAAAAAAACGTGGCAGTCGTGTTTTCCATTCCGGCATATAGAAAATCGCGCACGGGAACCTGCTTGTAATTTTGCCACGGATACACAACGCCGATTTCAGTTTCCAAGAAATCAAAAATCTGTTTACTATAGCGGTATGTTGGCTCAACCTTTAAAGAATCTGAAGGTTTGTAATACAATTCAATCGGAATTCCAGAATTTGAAACGAATTCTTTTTTGTCGAAATCACCAATTGCGAAAGCTACTAAATAGCTAGACATAGGTTCTTCCATATCAAAAAACCAAGTATTCTCACCGTATAATTTATTGAATGCTTTCAATTTTCCATTTCCAATAATTGTTTTATCGCTCGGAGCAAAATACATTAAATCAAATTCAATTTTCTCGTTAACATCGTCAATACTTGGCAGCCAATGTGAAGTGTATTTTCCTTGGCCTTGTGTCCAAATTTGGTCGTCAAAGAAATATAACGTTTGCTTAGGTTCCATTTCATACTGAAATATTGCGGTGTAAGTTCTTCCTTTTTCAAAGTTGCCAATAAACCACACTTTTAATTTATCAGAACTTATCTCGAAATTCTTCACGTCACTTTCAGTAATTTCAATATTTACAGCATCCATAAAAATGGAGTCGGTATTCACTAGAACTTTAAATGTTGTTCCAAATCGCCCCCATATTGTCTTTTCAGTCGAATTAGGCACAATACCTGCTTCAATCTTCAAAAAATCCACAACATCTGTCTGCTGGGCAAATACCGTAAAACCTGAAAAGAAAAGCGCAATAAGAAATTTGTTCATTTTAAGAAGAGCAATTTTTATGAGTTAGCAAATTACAAATTTTCAACCAATGGGATTCCCGCCTTCGCGGGAATTAGTATTTTCGTTTTATGAATGCCAATTTCCTGCAAACTCCAATAGATTACCTAAAAGGCGTGGGGCCCAACCGGGCAGATTTGCTAAAGAAAGAACTTGGCATCCACACGTTTCAGGATTTACTGAATCTTTTTCCGAACAGATATTTAGACCGGACTCAGTATTATAAAATTGCGCAATTGCAGCAAACCAGTGCGGAAGTGCAGATGATTGGAAAAATTACGCATATTAAAACGGTTGAGCAAAAAAAAGGAAAACGCTTGGTCGCCACTTTTATTGACGAAACTGGAACAATGGAATTGGTTTGGTTTCGCGGGCAAAAATGGATTCGGGAAAATTTGAAACTTAATGTTCCGTACGTAATCTTCGGAAAAACGAATTATTTCAATAACAGTTTTTCCATGCCGCACCCCGAAATGGAATTGCTGGATGCACACGAAAAAAGCATCCGCTCGGCCATGCAACCTGTGTATCCTTCCACAGAAAAATTGAGCAACAGCGGCATCACAAATAGGGTGATAAACGGGTTGATGCAACAGCTGTTTTTGGAGAGCAAAAATGCCTTCGCCGAAACCCTCTCAAAACCACTTTTGGAACAGCTAAAATTGGCCTCAAAAAAGGAGGCACTTTTCAACATACATTTTCCCAAAAGTCAGGCGCATTTGGCACGGGCACAATACCGATTAAAATTTGAGGAATTGTTCTATATCCAACTGCAATTAATTCGGAAAAATCACATTCATAAATCGAAAATTAAGGGCTATACTTTTGATAAAATCGGGCATAATTTTAACACCTTTTTTTCAGAACATTTACCTTTCGAATTGACCGAAGCACAGAAGCGTGTGATTAAAGAAATCCGAAACGATTTGGGTAGCAACGCACAGATGAATCGACTTTTACAGGGTGATGTGGGTTCTGGGAAAACCATAGTTGCGCTAATGGCAATGTTAATAGCACTTGACAACGGTTTTCAGGCCTGCTTAATGGCGCCTACTGAAATTTTGTCAGTACAGCACTATAATGGTTTAGTAGAAATGTGTAATAAATTGAATACCAGTATTGAACTTTTAACCGGCTCAACCAAAACTTCAAAAAGACGAAAAATTCACGAAAAGCTCGAAAATGGCGAATTGGACATACTAATCGGCACACATGCGCTGCTCGAAGATAAGGTAAAATTCAAAAATTTAGGGCTTGCAATTGTGGACGAACAACACCGTTTTGGAGTGGAACAACGCAGCAAACTTTGGCACAAAAATGAGTACCCGCCACACGTACTTGTAATGACCGCCACCCCCATCCCCCGCACCCTTGCCATGAGCGTTTATGGCGATCTCGATATTAGTGTAATTGACGAGCTTCCTCCGGGTAGAAAAGATATAAAAACCGTACACCGTTTTGATGCAAACAGACTGAAGGTTTTTCGCTTTATAAAAGACGAAATTTCCAAGGGCAGACAGGTGTATATTGTATACCCATTGATACAAGAAAGTGAGACCATGGATTACAAGGATTTGATGGACGGATACGAGAGTATTGTGCGTGAATTTCCGTTGCCAAATTATCAAGTTTCCATCGTTCACGGACAAATGAAACCAGCTGACAAAGAATATGAAATGAACCGTTTCATAAAAGGCGAAACACAAATTATGGTTGCCACAACGGTAATTGAAGTGGGCGTAAATGTGCCAAATGCCAGCGTGATGATTATTGAAAGTGCAGAACGTTTCGGTTTGTCGCAGTTGCACCAATTGCGTGGAAGAGTGGGCCGTGGCGCGGAACAGAGCTATTGTATTTTAATGACCGGCCACAAACTTTCCACCGACGCAAAAACACGTTTGGAGACAATGGTGCGTACCAGCGACGGTTTTGAAATTGCCGAAGTGGACCTAAAACTGCGCGGTCCCGGTGATTTGATGGGAACCCAACAAAGCGGTGTTCTTAACCTGCGCATCGCTGATATTGTAAAGGATTCCGAGATATTGAAAATTGCCCGAAGCTATGCGGCACAGACTCTGAAGGCAGACCCCAACCTTACTTCCGCTGAAAATATTCCTATTAAAAATACGTATACACAGCTAGTGAAATATCGTAATATTTGGAATTATATTTCTTAACAGGATTTAAATTTAAATTTTATGAAAAATTCAAACAATCAAATTTACATCACTTTCAAATTTTGGGAAAAAATTATATTTATATTATTACTCATCCTAATAGCGACATCACCATATCTATTTACAAGAGAAACCTTTTCACAAATTGATTTTACTAGAACTGGCCCAATTGGAGATACTATTGGGGGATTAACCGCACCATTTGTTAATATATTGGCTGCCTTCTTGGTTTATAAATCCTTTGTTGCGCAAATAAATGCAAATAAAGAGCAGAGAGACAATCACAATGAACAAATGGATGAAATAAGAAAGGAAAATAGTGTTAATTATATATTTCAACTTTCTGAAAGAGTATTTGGAGATTACAGAGAGGCTAATAAAAATAATAGTGGAGCAAAATATTTTATTGATCACATAAGACTATCCCTCGAATCTTATTTAATGCATCCTGAAGAAAAACATCGTCTTAAAATAGCCAGTAATTCATTAGATAAGGTTTTAATAAATCTTAGGTATTTTGAATATCTGCTTAATGAAATCATTCAAAACAAAAATCTTTCCAATGAGTTTAAAACATATTATAAAGCAAAAATTCAACAATTAATCATAGAAGATTTTAATTTAGAAAAATCGAATGTTTATAAAATTCAAAATTATAGTTCTTTAAAAGGTATATTAAAAGATAAACTTACCGTAATTGAACAAATAATTCTAAATATAAAATCCTAAAAGCCGAACCCAACCTTTTTTCCGAAGAAAATATTCCTATAAAAAATACGTATGCACAGTTGGTGAAGTACCGAAATATCTGGAATTATACTTCGTAACGAAACATGGGGAATGATGAAAATCTTTTTATTGATTTTTACGGATTTAATTTTAAATAAAAAAAAGCCACTCTTTTAAAGAGTGGCCTTCGCATAAAATGCAAAGAGTAATTACTGGCAATCCATACAGTTACAAGTACTGCCACAGTTACAGTTTACGCAAGTACAATTTACATTACCACATGCTTCTTTACCATTTGGGGTTTTGCTACTTAATTGAGAATTTGTTTTCATAATTTTTGTTTTTAGATTTTTGAATTATTTTATAAGGCAAATGTACCGCGGCAGATGCACGTAATTATTACAAAACTTTACAGAAGACTTACAAAATTTTGGGATTTAAATTTGGTCGAGCAATTTTCGCTTATGCGATCCCAATTCTTTAAAATGGGAGGGAGTGAGCCCGGTTATTTTCTTGAATTGACTCGAAAGATGCGCAGGGCTGCTGTAATCCATCTGGTAAGCGATTTCAGATAGATTCATTTCGTTATAAACCAATAGTTCTTTTACTTTTTCAACCCGTTGTTCTATATAATAATTCTCGATTGTACGCCCTTCTACAGATGAAAACAAACTACTAATATGAGTGTATTCCCGACCTAATTTTTCGTTCAAATAAACAGATAACTTGATACTATGTTCAGGTTCATCAGCTTCCATTCTCGCCTTCCCAACTACCATTTTTTTTATTTTCTCGATAAGGCCGCTAATTCTATCATCGATTATTTCGAGACCGATACTTATGAAATGTGAACTAATCAGATCACGCTGTTCCTGACTTATAGTCGACGATAAGTGGATTTCTCCCAAAACAATCTTATGAAAGGGAATGTCCAACTTTTTTAATATGTCTTCAGCTGCAAGGATACATCTGTGACAAACCATGTTTTTTACAAATAATGTATTAGCCGGCATTTTCAAAAAAATGTTTAACTGTTAAAGTAAAATTACACTTGGTTATTCGATGTTCTTAAATGAATATCCAAACAAGTCTCCGAACAAAAGTAAACATCATTTAAGACAGGGTGCTTCACAGCTTGGGCAGTATCTATTATTAACATTCTACACACACTATCTATAAAAATAGTGTACTTGTTTTCATGCCTTAACTCATACATTTCCCTTTCTTCAGAAATATTTTTGAAATTCTGTTTCCCCATAAAATGTAAATCACTCTTCGAATCTTTAGAGAGGGAATCAACAAATTCCTTGGAACACCAAAAGGTTCCTGGGCTGGCCTTTGCCGCAATTCTTGAAGTTAAGTTTATGGAAGAACCGAAATAGCTGTTTCGACGTTTTAATGCCGGACCATAATGAAGCCCGCCATGAATTTGCAAAAAATTATGTTCTTCGGCAGTGTGTTGTAAAATCCTTACAGCGGTAGAAAATAAAAAACCCGGATTTTCGGAAATAATCATCACTTCATCACCAACGCGTTCCTGCAAATGACTGTCCCCGACCAAACTGCTTTCTACAAGTTGTACATATCTATCAATTAAATCAGCAGCGGAAGCGGCACCATGTGTTTCCGTGAGCGCAGTATAGCCAGAAAGGTCTGACATCAGAATACAGATATTTTCTTCCATATTCATTTATTTATTTTTGAAGAAATTTACAACTATTTTCAATTCACTATTAATTTATTGAATAATTTTTTGTTTCACTTTATTTGAAATATTCTCTCATAAAAAAAGCCCAACTTCCGAAGGGCTTTTTTTCAATTTCAACAAAACTTTAAAAAAACTATTGTTCCTTTTTCGCAGGTATAGCAATGGTTTCCTTCACTTGGTCCCTTATTTTTTCTTTATCCCCTACCACAACCAAAGTCATCTTTTCCGGCTGAATGTATTTTTTTGCCATTTCCTGCACTTGTTGCGGTGTTACGGCATTTATGTTCTTCACTTGATTTACCAAAAAAGATTCCGGTAAATCGTGTACATCCAAAAAGTTCAATTGCCCTATTATTCCATATGGGGATGAGTTCTGCAGCACATAAATTCCGGATTTGTAATTCTGTATTCCCTGCAACTCTTCCTTACTGGGCGCCTCGTCTTGCAAACGAATAATTTCCTTTTTGATTTCCGCAATGGATGCACCCGTAAATTCTGTTGTAACATCGGCATTTTCATACCAAAGTCCGCTTTTGTAATTGGTAACCAAAGAACTGCCGGGCGAATAAGTATAACCTTTGTCTTCCCGGATATTACTGGTAATCCGCGATCCAAAGGAACCACCCAAAAGTGTATTCATAACATCCAGCGGAATATAATCCTCATTGGAAGGATCAGCCACAGGAAGGCCATAATAAATGGTAGATTGCGGCGCACCGGGACGGTCAATTATTTGTACCTTCCCATTAGATTGCGCTTGCGCCAAAGGGTAGTTTTCCTTTGGGCCTTTTCGCCAATCGGCCAATTGGTTTTTTACCACCTCTTTTATTTTTTCAGCATCAAATTTTCCGACCACATAAATTGTGGTGCGCTGTGCGCCAAAATTGGTATCGTAGAAAGATTTTACATCACTCAATGTGTATGAATCCACTTGTTCACTAGTAGGATAAAGCCTTCCGTAGGGGTGATTGGGATACATTTCCGAGAAAAAATCTTTTCTGGCCTGTGCCCCAGGAGTTGAAAGGGAAACCGTCAAATTCCTTTTCATATTATTTTTTAGTCGATCCAATTCGCTTTGCGGCAATTTGGGATTTTCCAAAACATCGGCAAGTATTTTTAAGGCATCGGGCGCAAATTCTGAAAGAACATCAGTACTTAAGGAAGTATTGTGCGAACCCACGCCAATATTAAGATTACCGCCCATTCCGGCAAGTTTGTCCTTTACAGAATAATCGGCGGTACTGCCCTCTTTCATTAAATCTCCCAATAAATCTGCCAACCAAACTTGGTCTTTGGTTTCGTTTATATTTCCTGTTTTTAGGGTAATACTTATTGTGGCCTTCGGAATACTTCCGTAGGGCACCAAAACCAATTGCAGGCCATTATCAAGATTCACGATTTCTTTTTTCGGAAGCGAAAAATCTTTTGGTTCCCCACCTTTTGGCGGTGTTTGTTTTTGCGCGATGCCTGGACCGGCAATAAACAAGGCTATTAAAAATATATATATTGAAGTTTTCATTTAGTTTGTTTTTTCGTTGTTTGCCAAAAGTGGATTCACTACCAAAATGGTTCGGTTTGTCTTTCTCAAGTATTCAGAAATGGTCTTTTTTACAATCTCTGGAGTAACTTTTTTAAATTCTTCTTCCAAAGTATTAATTCGGGCAGGATCGTCGTCAAAAAGGGCAAAACTGCAAAGTAAATCGGCACGGCCAAAACCAAAATTTCCGCCCAAATCATCATATAATTGTGATCGCATCTTTACAATAGCATTGTCTATCATTTCTTGGTTTATCTTGCCTGAAAGACCATTAATCACTTCATCAACCGCATCCATTACTTGTTTTTTTGAAGTTTCATTATCATAGGTTACATCAAACATCAACTGCATTGGGCCGTTGTAATTGAACATATTTCCCAAATAATTGATGCCGCCACTTACATAGGAAGTATATCCTTTTTCATCTACCAATTTTTTCTGAAGCAAGGCATTGTCGCCTTGAATTAAAATCTGGTCCAAAAGTCCCATTGCGTAATATTCCGGCGTATTGCGCTCTGGCATATGATACGCTACCGCAAGCGCTGGCTTATTGGCCAACGAATCATTTTTTGTGAATTCTTTTTCCTTTTCCTGCCTTGGCTCAGAAACATCAGGTTTTGCAGGAATTTGCACCGAAGGAATTCCTCCGAAATATTTTTCAATCCAAGCCTTTGCCTCGCCCATTTCAAAATCGCCAACTACAGAAATTGCAGCATTATTTGGTGCGTAATAGGTTTTAAAGAAACTTTCCACATCTTCAAGATTTGCTGCATCAAGATCTTTTAAATCGCCATAAAAATTGTGGGCGTTATACCAATTTGTATTTGCGTATTGTGGCATATCCAACCATGGAAAGCCACCATACGGCTGGTTCAGCACGTTTACTTTCACTTCATTTTTTACTACTCCCTGCTGGTTGGTCAGGTTATCCTGTGTTATATCCAATCCTTTCATTCTATCGGCTTCTGCCCAAAGCATAGTTTCAAGTTTGTTTGAAGGAACAATTTCAAAATAATTGGTGAAATCAAAACGTGTGGAACCATTTAAGATCCCTCCATTTTGCTGCACCAATTTTATAAATTCCATTTTGCCTAAATTCTGCGAACCTTGAAACATCATATGTTCGAACAAATGCGCAAAGCCCGTTCTGTCTCTAGGTTCAATTCTAAAACCGATGTTGTAATAAGTGGCGACAATAACGGTTGGTGAAGATTTATCCTGCGATAAAACTACTTTCAATCCATTGTTCAATTTGTAGTATTCCACCGGAACATTAAATTCCGAGGACTTCATTTTTTGTGCGGTATCTTTTTGGGCGAATCCAGAAATTCCGGCAGCCAAAAAGAAAAGCAGCAGCAATTTGTTTTTCATATTTGGTGGTTTTTAAAGTTGAAATAAAATATATAAGGATAAGACCTAATTGTGAAATGATTGTTACACATACTAGATAAATATTTCAGAAAGTGCAGAGGTGCCCGCTATCAATTTTGTTGCCAATTCAAATACTTATCTGTACTTTTATTATATGACAGAAGCCGCAATAGAAGAAGAAAAAAAAGAACTCGCAAAGCAGTATAAACAGCTATTAAAGATCAGTTATAGAACTCTTTCAAAAGAAGATAAAAAACTGATTCGCAATGCGTTCGACCTTGCCGTGGACGCCCACAAGGAGCAGCGACGCAAAAGTGGTGAGGCCTATATTTTTCACCCCATTGCCGTTGCAAAAATTGTTGCTTCCGAGATTGGCCTGGACGCCACGAGCATCGCCGCTGCACTTTTGCACGATGTGGTCGAGGATACGCAATACACTTTGGAAGATATTGAAAAAATGTTTGGCGACACGGTAGCCCGCATTGTAGATGGCCTTACAAAAATTGCCCACATTTCAATGTCTGAAGATGTTTCCATGCAGGCAGAAAATTTCCGAAAAATGCTGCTTACGCTCAACGAGGATATTCGTGTAATAATCATAAAAATTGCAGATAGGCTCCACAATATGCAAACCATGGACAGCATGCCGGCCGATAAACAACGGAAAATTGCATCGGAAACACTTTATATCTACGCACCCCTCGCCCACCGCATTGGGCTTTACAATATAAAAACCGAACTTGAGGACCTTGGATTAAAATTCACCGAACCCGAAATATACGCAGATATTTTGGGCCGAATAAAAGAAAGCAAGGAAGAACAGGATGCCTATATTGAAGCTTTCAACAAGGTGATAAAAAATTCATTGGATGCCGAAAATTTGCAATATGAAATAAAAGGTCGCCCAAAATCCATCTTTTCAATAAGAAGAAAAATGATGGCGCAGAACGTGAGTTTTGATGAGGTTTACGACAAGTTTGCGGTGCGTATTATTTACACAAGCACGCCCGAAAACGAAAAATTCTTCGCTTGGAAAATATATTCAATTGTTACCGACCATTTTCGACCCAATCCTATTCGCTTGCGCGATTGGATTTCTTCACCCAAATCAACAGGTTATGAAGCTTTACACATTACCGTTATGGGACCAAAAGGTCGCTGGGTGGAAGTGCAGATTAGAAGCGAGCGGATGAATGAGATTGCCGAAAAAGGTTTCGCCGCACACTACAAATACAAAAACAAGGAAAAAGACGATGGTGGATTAGAAAATTGGCTCAACAAGCTGCAGGACACGCTGGAAAATTCAGAGATAAGTGCAGTGGATTTTGTAGAGGAATTCAAACTGAATCTTTACGCAAAGGAAATTTTTGTATTTACTCCAAAAGGCGATTTATATTCTCTGCCAAAAGGTGCGACCGCTCTGGATTTCGCTTTTCACATTCACACGGAAATTGGCATGCACACCCGCGGCACAAAGGTTAACGGGAAGTTGGTTCCGCTAAGCCATGAACTGAAAAGTGGCGACCAAGTAGAAATTATTACTTCAGAAAACGCAAAACCTACCGCCAACTGGCTAAATTACGCCACAACAGGCCGTGCCCGATCCAAAATTAAATCTTCCTTAAAAGACGAAAAGAAACAACTTGCCGAAGAAGGAAAAGTAATCTTGGCACGAAAGTTAAAATCGCTTAAGCTTAATCTGGATGAGAGCCTGCTAAACCAATTAGTGGTTTTCTTCAAAGTAAAAACAAGTCTCGATTTATACTATCGCGTGGGCGCCGGAATTATTGATAACCAAAAACTGAAGGATTTTGCGGCTTCGCGAAGCAATGCATTTATTAGCTTCTTCAAAAATAGAATTCGAAAACCAGACAAGCCCGAGGACGTAAACAAGGAAGAGATTACAGAAAAGTTTGACCAGCTTGTATTCGGCAAGAATGAAGACAAACTGGATTATAAAATGGCAAACTGCTGCAATCCCATTCCCGGTGATGATGTTTTCGGATTTGTAACCGTTAACGAAGGTATTAAGGTGCATAAATCCAACTGCCCAAACGCACTGCAGCTACAAAGCAATTACAGCTATCGCATTATGCCGGCAAAATGGATAGACAGCACCCAGCGCGAGTTTAAGTCTGTATTGGAAATATCGGGAATAGACACCATTGGCTTGGTAAACGAAGTGACAAAGGTAATTTCAAACAACCTTCACATAGACATGAAAAGTGTTCACTTTGATAGTAACGACGGTGTTTTCACGGGTAAAATCGTTGTAGTTGTGAAGAATAAATCCATTCTGAACAACCTTGTGGAAAACATCAAAAAAATAAACGGAATTGATAAAGTTTCTAGAGCATAAATTTTAAGTAACTTTGCAATCTTAATTATGAGTTCAAAAACAGATATAAACAATCAGGCTATTGTAAAGAACGTTTTTACGGGTTTTCTTGAGGAAAAAGGACACCGTAAAACGCCGGAACGCTACGCCATTCTTCAAGAAATTTACGACCACGACGATCATTTTGATATTGAATCGTTGTATATAAATATGAAGAATAAAAATTATCGTGTTAGCCGCGCTACTCTTTACAATACCATTGAACTGCTTTTGGAATGTGGCTTGGTTCGCAAACATCAGTTTGGCCAAAACCAAGCACATTACGAAAAATCTTATTTTGATCGCAACCACGATCATGTTATTCTTTCTAACGGAGAAGTTATCGAGTTTTGCGACCCGCGAATACACAGCATCAAAAAAACCATTGAAGAGGTTTTTAATATTGAAATAAACAACCATTCACTCTATTTTTACGGAACTAGAAAAACACCCACCACGACCGATGATGGGAACAATCAATAAAAAATTATGGCAGTAGACTTACTACTTGGATTGCAATGGGGCGACGAAGGCAAAGGAAAAATTGTTGATGTCCTAACAAAAAACTATGATATAATCGCACGTTTTCAAGGGGGGCCAAACGCTGGCCATACTTTGGAATTTGACGGCCATAAGCACGTGCTGCACACTATTCCCAGTGGAATTTTTCATGCGGGAACCATTAATTTGGTTGGTAACGGAGTGGTGATTGATCCCGTTATTTTTAAAAGAGAATTGGATAACCTCGCAAAATTTAATTTAGACCTTAAAAAAAGTTTGGTGATTTCCCGAAAAGCCCATCTTATTTTACCAACTCACCGTCTATTGGATGCCGCATCTGAAGCTGCAAAAGGTAAAGCAAAAATTGGTTCAACCCTTAAAGGCATTGGCCCAACATATATGGACAAAACAGGTCGAAATGGCATACGCGTGGGTGACCTGGAATTGGACAACTGGCAGGAAAAATATCGCGCGTTGGCAGATAAGCACGAAACGATGATTGATTTTTATAACGTAGATGTGCAATATGATTTGGCAGACCTTGAGGCAGAATTCTTTAAAGCGGTTGAGGTATTAAAATCTCTAACTTTTATTGATAGTGAAGAATATTTGCACCAAGCCCAGCAAAACGGAAAAACCATTCTTGCCGAAGGCGCACAGGGTTCTTTGCTGGATATAGATTTTGGAACCTACCCGTTTGTAACCTCATCGAACACTACTGCTGCAGGAGCTTGTACCGGTTTGGGTGTTGCTCCCGGAAAAATTGAGGAAGTCTTCGGAATTTTTAAAGCATACACAACCCGCGTGGGAAGTGGCCCCTTCCCCACTGAACTTTTTGACGAAGTTGGCGAAACCATGGGCAGGGTAGGCAATGAATTTGGCGCAACCACAGGTCGCCCAAGACGTTGTGGATGGTTAGATTTGGTCGCCCTGCGCTATGCAGTTCAAGTGAACGGCGTTACCCAATTGATTATGATGAAAGGAGATGTTTTAAGCGGTTTTGAAACGCTGAAAGTTTGCACCGCTTATAACTATAAAGGAGAAACCATTCACCATTTCCCGTATAATATAGAAGCCGAAAATGTAACTCCTGTTTACACCGAAATGAAAGGCTGGCAAGCAGATTTGACAAAAATGACCGAAGCTTCACAGATCCCACAGGCGTTAAATGATTATATCGATTTCTTGGAAAAGGAATTGGAAGTGCCTATTAAAATTGTTTCAGTGGGGCCGGACAGAAAACAAACCATTCATCGGTAATAAATTTTTTGTTGATATTTTCGTTGCTAATGACAAATACTTCTTTTTTGAAAATATCATCTTCCATAATTGTAATGCTGCTTTTTTTCTTCGGAATAACTCTTTCCGCACAAGAAAAGCAAAAGGTTGATATTCAATCCGGGTACCTTGAATTACGCCCTGAATTTCCCGATGCCGCAATTTACACTAAAGACGAAACCGGACAGGTGTATATTGTGCACGAAGGGGTGGAAATGTGGTGCGACCAAGCCTTCGTTTACTTAAAAAGCAACTTTGTAAAAGCGTACGGCGATGTGCGGATTTCACAAGGCGATACTGTGTCCATGAACAGCAAATACGCTGAATATAATGGAAACACCCAATTTGCATTTGCCAGTGGCGATGTAGTTTTAACAGAACCAAAAACTACCCTTAAAACTGACACTCTTTATTTTGATAGAATAAAACAGCAGGCATACTATCGAACCGGAGGTACCGTTCAGGATACTGCCAGTGTATTGACCAGCCGGTCTGGAAGATATTTTGCCGAAAGTAAAAAGTATCAGTTTCTTCAAAATGTAAAAATCGTTAATCCAAAATATACCGTTAATAGCAACCAACTCGATTTTTTTTCAGAAACGGGCGCGGCATATCTTTACGGCCCTTCCACAATTGTAAGCGAAACAAGTACAGTTTACTGCGAACGCGGTTATTACGACACTCGTGGCGATACGGGTTATTTCGTAAAAAATTCAAAAGTAGATTACGAAAACAGAACACTTTATGGAGATAGCATCTACTTTGACAGAAACAAAAGTTTTGCTTCCGCCACCAACAATATTCGTGTTTTGGACACTATAAATAAAAGTGTAATCCGCGGGCATTATGCTGAAGTTTTCCGCGAAAAGGATTCTGTTTTTATTACAAAACGTGCCGTGGCAATCACCGTTCGTGATGGCGATTCAATTTATGTTCACGCCGATACATTACGGGTAACGGGAAAACCTGAAAATAGAATTATGAAAGGTTTTTACAGAGCAAGACTTTTTAAGCCCGGAAAAATGGGCGATGATCCCACAAGCGGAAAATGCGACAGTATTTACGTAAACGAAAAAAGGGGCATCACAAAACTCTTGCGACATCCCGTTTTATGGAGCGGCGAGAACCAAATGATTGGTGATACCATTCATATTCTTTCAGATACAATTACAGATAAACTGGATACTTTAAAGGTTTTCAACAATGCTTTTTTGGTGCAAAAAGACAGTTTGGGTTATAATCAAGTAAAAGGCGAACGACTCATTGGGCTTTTCACCAACAATGAATTGGATACGGTAAACATCAACAAAAATGCACAAGTAATTTATTATTCCCGAGACGACAACGAGAAATTGGTCGGTATAAACAATACGGTTTCCAGTTCCATTCAAATGTATTTGGAAGAACAGCAGATAACTGGAATAAGATTTATAAAAAAGGCTGATGGAAAAGTATATCCGCCCTCCATGTTACCCGAAAATGCGAGAATTCTTCCCGGATTTCAATGGCGTGGCGATGAACGATTGTATTCCGTGGAAGATTTATTTAAAGGAAAGCCGGCACCCGTACTTCCGAAAATAACTGGTATTCCGCTGCCGAAGGACGAAGGTGAATTTTTTGAGGACATTCCCGAAGATGAAATAGAACTTCCCGAGGAATCTAAATTGAGTCCCAAAGATCTTCAAAATAGACCCGACGACCCAAAACCGGAAACCTTGGAAAGCGAGGCAAAACGGGATTCCATTCAGCAGAAAGTGAATGATTCTATCCAGACTGGAAACTAATGACTGAAGATTTCTACAAATATCAAGCGCAAACTACTCCCCACCCTTTGGCATTGGAAATTTCGCACGCCGAAGGCAGCTATATTTACGATACCTCTGGAAATAGGCATCTGGATTTTGTTGCCGGAGTTTCGGCTTGTACCCTAGGCCACTGCCATCCGCGAGTGGTTTCAGCAATAAAAAATCAAGCGGAAAAGTATTTGCATGTTATGGTTTATGGCGAATATATTCAAGAACCTGCGGTGGAATTGGCAAAGTTACTTTCAGAAAATCTTCCGAAAAGCTTAAACACCACTTATTTGGTAAACAGCGGCACGGAAGCAATTGAAGGCGCATTAAAACTTTCTCGCCGCGCAACGGGAAGAACCCAAATTCTATATGCAAACAACGCATATCACGGCAACACAATGGGTTCCATGAGCGTAATGGGTTTTGAGGAGCGAAAGAATGCTTTTAAACCGTTGGTGCCGGATTGTTTTCCCATTAATTTTAATAGCGAAGCTGATCTTCAGAAAATAACTTCAAAAACTGCTGCCATTATTTTGGAAACCATTCAAGGCGGCGCAGGCTTTATTCAGCCCGAAAATAATTATTTGAAAAAGGTTAGAAAACGTTGCGATGAAACTGGAACGTTTTTAATATTGGACGAAATTCAACCAGGTTTCGGCCGCACCGGTAAACTCTTCGCCTTTGAACATTTCGATGTTGTACCCGATATTTTGGTAATGGGAAAAGGAATGGGCGGTGGTCTGCCTATTGGTGCCTTTACCGCTTCAAACGAAGTTATGGCGCTGCTTCAGGACAATCCAAAACTTGGCCATATTACCACTTTTGGAGGAAACCCAATAATTGCATCGGCCGCTTTGGCAACACTCCGGGAATTGATGGAAACTGATATTATCGAGCAAACACTTCAGAAGGAAAAACTTTTCAGAAAACTTTTGAAACACTCATTAATAAAGGAAATCCGCGGCAGAGGCTTGATGCTAGCTGTAATGCTGGAAACTCCCGAAATTGCGACTGAATTAATTCTCGCCTGCAAAGATCGCGGACTTGTACTTTTTTGGTTACTTTTTGAAGGTCGAGCTCTCCGTATAACTCCCCCACTGACAATAAGCAATGACGAAATTGAGGAAGGTTGCAAAATACTGACAGATGTTTTAAACCGCTATCAAAATCATTAAAAACGCCTTAAGCACTTTATTGATAGTGAATTACAGATTTACCGTCTGTTGATAAGTCCGTTAACAATAAAGACGGCATAACTATTGAAACACTATTTACATTATTATCTTTAAAATAGAAGAAACCGTTAAACCGTGCGTATGAAATTAAGTTCAAACGAGCATAACAACTTCTCGCTGGAAAGATTTGAATCCATGCTGAAAACCAACAGCGTTCTATTTTTCGACTCAGAGGAATTTGAGGAAATAGTGCACCACTACCTTGAAAACGGAAAAATTGCACTAGCCAAAAAAGCGACAAAGTTGGGACTGGAACAACATCCCTCCTCTACAAACCTTAAGCTTTTCCAAATAGAAATGTTCATTTTTGAAAATAAATTGGATATTGCTGACGAGCTTTTGGATGAACTTTACCAATTGGAGCAGAGCAACGAGGAAATTTATATCCAAAAAGCAAATATTTTTTCAAGACGCGATAAGCATAAAGAGGCAATTACGCTATTGGAACAAGCTTTGGAAATAACTGCCGATGAAGCCGATGTGCTTTCATTGTTGGGAATGGAATATTTATTTCTTGAAGATTACGAAAATGCCAAACACTATTTCATGAGATGTTTGGAAGAAGATGAAGAAGATTATTCCGCACTTTATAACATCATTTACTGTTTCGAATATCTTGACGAATACGAAGCAGCCATCGATTATTTAAATGATTTTCTGAATAAAAATCCATATTGCGAAGTAGCTTGGCACCAAGTAGGAAAACAATACTACGAGCTTAAAAAATATAAAAAAGCGCTCGCGGCTTATGATTTTGCAATAATAAGTGACGACCGTTTTATAGGTGCATATCTTGAAAAAGGGAAAGTACTTGAAAAATTAAAAAGATATGAAGAAGCAATAGAAAGCTACTCCATTACTTTAGGATTGGACGACCCAACCTCATACGCCTTATTACGGATTGGAAAATGTTATGAAAAATTGGGCAATGCCGAAATGGCCATTCAATTTTTTACCAAATGTGTAGAGGAAGATTCCTTGTTGGACAAAGGCTGGATAGCAATTACAGATTTTTACATCAATAGTAAACAATTCCAAAAAGCGCTTTATTATATTGAAAAAGCGATTAATATAGATAGTGAAAATGTACTTTACTGGAAGCGCTATGCTAAGATCAACAACCGTCTAAACCTTTTTGAGGAAGCGGAAGTGGGCTATAGAAAAGCATTAGAATTAGGCAATTATGAAATAGAATCCTGGCTTACTCGCGGAGATATCTTAATCAATCTTGGGGAATTTGAGGCAGCGGTCAATAACTTTAACCAAGCCCTGGAATTTTATCCCGAAAATGCAGAAATAGAATATCGTCTTTCCGGTTTATATTTCACGCTAAGCGAAATTGATAAAGGCGTGTTTCACCTAAAAAATGCCCTAAAGGCTGAACCCGAATTTTTGATGATAATTGAAGAACTTTTCCCGCAGGTTTATCAAATGGAAACTGTTGTGGAAATAATCAAACAACACAAAAATCCTTCGCTTTAATTTCTGTATTTTTGGGGTTTTAGCACAGTAACCTATGCCTCACAGAAATTTTCTTCAATACTTAACAGTAACCGCAAAAGGCCTCGCTATGGGCGCTGCCGATGTTGTGCCAGGTGTTTCTGGCGGAACTATTGCCTTCATTTCCGGAATCTATGAGGAACTTATAGAGACTATTCACAACTTAGACCTCGGGTTTTTTAAAATTTGGAAAAACGAAAGTTTTTTAAGTGCCTGGAGACATTATAATCTTGGATTTTTATTGGCGCTCTTTTCCGGGGTTTTGATAAGTGTTATTTCACTTGCAAAGCTTATTACCTGGCTTTTGATCGTGTACCCAATTATGGTGTGGTCGTTTTTCTTCGGATTGGTGATCGCCAGCATCGTGTATGTTGGGAAACAAATATCCAATTGGAGATTGGTGATAATTATAGCTATGATAATAGCTTCAATAGCCTCATATTTAATAACAATTGCAGATCCCGTAGGTTCACCCGATAGCACATGGTTTTTATTCTTTGCTGGTTTCGTGGCAATTATTGCAATGATTTTGCCAGGTATTTCCGGCGCTTTTATCCTTTTGCTTTTGGGGGCGTATACAACGGTAATTGGAATTGTAACCCAATTGGGAGAGGGCATCACAACCTTAAACAGTTCGCTATTTTTGGGCGCCCTGGGCAAACTTCTAATTTTTGCTGTTGGTGCGATCATTGGATTAAAAGTTTTTTCCAGAGCGTTGAACTGGATGTTCAAACACCACAAAAATCTTATCCTCGCGGTGCTCACCGGTTTTATGATTGGGGCTCTCAACAAAATTTGGCCGTGGAAGGAAGTGCTTCAATACAGAATGAACCACGCGGGTGAACAGATTCCTTTTATTGAGCGAAGCATTCTTCCTCAAAATTATGACGGTAATCCACAGATTTTCTATGCCATCCTCTATGCTATAATTGGCTTTTTAACCATTTTTTTATTGGAACGATTGGCCGTTAAAAAAGTTTCAATTCCCAGCAGCAATAATCCATCTGAGAAAAACAGTACTCCTTAACTACTAAATCGTGTACGAAAACCGCTCTTTCTCCGATAAAATTTGGCTGGTCCTAAAAGGGCTTGGAATGGGCGCGGCAAATAAAGTACCGGGTGTTTCCGGTGGTGTTGTAGCTTTTGTAGCTGGTTTTTATGAAGAATTTATTTATTCTCTTCAAAAAATAAACAGAAAAGCATTCAAGCTAATAATTGGCGGGCGTTTTAAAAGCTTTTACAGATATACAAACGGTCAGTTTTTGAGCCTTTTGATTCTTGGAATGGTCATCAGTTATTTCAGTGTTTCCAAAATTTTGGATTTCTTGATTGTCCATTACGAACTGTTTGTTTGGAGTGCCTTTTTCGGAATGATTATCGGTTCCATTTATTTTATTGCGAAGGATTTTGGAGACTGGAACCGTAAATATTTGGGCTATTTGCTCTGCGGGGTGGCCGCCGGAATTGCAATTAGTTTTTTGGAGCCGGCAAAGGAAAACAGCAATTTGCTATTTGTTTTTTTCTGTGGAATAATCAGTGTTTCGGGTATGACATTGCCCGGACTTTCAGGCTCTTTTATTTTAATTTTATTCGGAAATTACGTTTTGCTTTTGGTAGATTCAGTAAATTCCTTGTTTGATACGTTTGCCGATGTTTTCCAAGGCGATTTCAGTTGGGTTTACGATCCAGAGCGCATTGAGCTTCTGAAGGTTTTGGCCGTTTTCTCTTTGGGCTCTTTGGTGGGGCTCGTTTCACTTTCACATCTTTTGGCGTATGTTTTAAAACGTTTTAAAAAAGCAACCTACGCCGTAATTATTGGTTTTATTGCCGGATCGCTCGGGGTGGTTTGGCCCTGGAAAGAAAAAAAGTACGAACTTGATGCCTTAGGCCAAATTCAATTTGACGCCAATGGACGAGAAATCATAAGGGGCTACAACCGTTTTTTTCCTTCAGAATTTAACCAGGAAACCTTTCTTGCAATTGTTTTTATAGTAATTGGAATAGCAATTGTGTTGAGCCTGGATTGGTACGATAACTACAAAAAGAAACAGCGTGTCTAAGTTTGGTTTAATAGGTAGAAACATTGATTATTCCTTTTCGAGAAAATTCTTTTCTGAAAAATTCGAAAGAGAGAACCTGCCATTTACCTATGAAAATTTTGATATTTCCTCGATTGAACATTTTCCGCAGCTTATTGCAAAAAACCCAAATCTAATAGGGCTAAACATAACCATTCCGTACAAAGAGAGTATAATTCCCTTTCTCGACCATTTAGACAAAGAAGCTGAAGAAATTGGAGCCGTTAACACAGTTGAAATTTCTGAAAATGGAAAACTTACGGGTTATAATACGGACCACTTTGGGTTTCAGAAATCACTTGAGCCCTTTCTTCCGCTTCCCCAAAAAACAGCACTTATTTTGGGCACGGGCGGCGCTTCAAAAGCGGTTTCCTATGCACTTGAAAATTTAGGTTTTGATTTTAAATTTGTCGGCCGAAAAAAAGGAAACAATATTTTGGAGTATTTCGCATTAAATAAACCAATGATTGAAAATAACCTATTAATAATAAACTGCACGCCCTTGGGCACATTTCCAAATATTGCTGATTGCCCGCCCATTCCCTATCAATTTCTTACCAAAAACCATTTACTTTTCGATTTAATATACAATCCTACCGAAACCGAATTTTTGAAACGGGGTAGAATGCATGGTGCAAAAACCATCAATGGGCTGAAAATGCTAGAGCTACAGGCAACTAAAGCCTGGACAATCTGGAATTCATAAAATTGCCATAAAAAATCTCAAAAAAACACCCTGTGCTTTGCCAATTGCACAGTTGTTAGTATCTTGACCCACCAAGAAAACGAACCTAAACATTGAAACAAATGTCTGACGAAAAATTGCCTCAGGAAGAAAACGAAAAAGAAAATCCAACGACCGATTCTACGCAAGAAACGCAAGAAACGAATGTTGCATCTGAAACTCCTGAATCTGCTGCTCAGGAAAACACACCTGAAAAGGAAGAATTAGCGGCTGAGGAAGAAAATGCAGATCGCGGCTCCGTCGTTGCGGAAAATGACCAGGAGGAAAGCGTGGTGGAAGAAGCAATGATTTCTGAAAATGAAGCTGTTGAAGCGAATGCAAATAATGAATCTACCCCTACTGAAAAAATTGTTGCTTCAGAGGAAGTAGAGGAAGAGGACGAAGAAGAAGTAGCTTCATCAGAAGAGGAGGAAGAAGAGGATGAGGACCACGAGGAAAAGGCTCAAAAAGATTACAGCTCTCTTTCAGACAAACAATTGGTTGCTGAATTTGAAACCTTACTGAAAACTAAAAAAATTCAAGATTTAAAGCACGATGTTGAGGAAATCCGCTCGGAATTCAATAGCAAATTCAATGAAGAATTAGAGCAAAAAAAGGAAGAGTTTATTGCAGAGGGCGGAAATATAATTGACTTCCACTACACTACCCCGCTCAAAAAAGAATTCAACTCCCTCTATTTTGATTACAAAGAAAAGCGCAACAACCATTACAAAAATCTTAAAAAAGACCTGCAATCAAACCTGGACAAGCGCTGGGAATTGATTGAAGAGCTAAAAGGGCTTTTGGGCGCAGAGGAAAACATAAATACGACCTACAAACACTTTAAGGAAATACAGGAAAAATGGCACCTTGCTGGGGCAATTCCGCGAGATAAGTACAACACCGTTTGGAACACCTACCATCACCACGTTGAAAATTTTTATGATTTTCTGCATCTTAACCGCGAGTTCCGCGATCTCGATTTTAAGCATAATCTAGACGCCAAATTAAAGCTGATTACCCGTGCCGAAGAACTTGCACAGGAAGAAAACATAAACAAAGCTTTCCGTGAATTGCAGATGCTTCATAAAATGTGGAAGGAAGATGTGGGCCCTGTTGCCAAGGAATACCGCGATGAAGTTTGGGATAAGTTCAGCGAGGCAACAAAAGTAATCCACGACAGGCGCCAGGAACAATTGGCGGGAATGGAAAAAGACTTTGAAGCCAATTTTGAAAAGAAGAAAGAAATAATTGAAGAAATAAAAAAAGCCACCGAAGAGGCCAAACCGAGCCACCAAGGATGGCAAAATGCCATTAAAAAAGTACAGGAGCTTCGCGATGCTTTTTTCAATACCGGAAGGGTTCCGCGGGCTAACAACAAAGAAACCTGGAAAGCTTTTAAAGACGTTACGGGTAATTTTAACCACCAAAAAAATAGTTATTACAAAAACCAGAAAAAGGAACAATACACCAATCTGGAAAAGAAGCGCGAGTTGATAAGAATTGCTGATGAGAATAAGGACAGTGATGATTTTGACGCCACTACCCCATTGATGAAAAAAATCCAGAACGATTGGAAGCAGATTGGGCATGTGCCAAGAAAGGATAGCGACAAAATTTGGAAACAGTTCAAAAAAGCGTGCAACCATTATTTTGACAGGCTCCATGCGCAGAAAAATGAGGCCAACAAAGAAGAAATGGCACATTTTGAGGCCAAACAGGAAATGCTCGAAAAGCTTTCTTCCTTTGAACTGAGCGGCGACCATAAAGCCGATGTGAAAGCAATAAAACAAAACATTACAGCTTGGAAAGAAATTGGTCGGGTACCTTATAACAAACGCAATATTGAGCAGAAATTCAATAAAACTCTGGACGGACTTTTCGGAAAGTTGGATTTAGGCAAAAAAGAAACCGAGCTTATCAAATTTGACAATAAACTGAATACGCTTGTAAACCGCGAAGATGAACGCAAACTGCAGAACGAACATTTCTTTATATCCAAAAAGATTGATGAAACCAAGGATGAAATTCGGCAACTGGAAAACAATTTAGGCTTTTTCCACCACGTTGATGAAAACAATCCATTGGTGAAGGAAGTACACAAAAATATTGCAAGACACAAAGAACAACTGGAGGTTTGGAAGGCAAAACTTTCAAAAATCAAAGAAGTTAGAGAAGACTGATTTTAAAGCCAACTTTTTTAGTTGGCTTTTTTTCGGGCAACTGTTACTGAATACTGCTTACTGAAGTTTAGCCTCGTTCCAAAAAACATCCATTTCGGCCAGCGTCATGTCTTTTAAGGATTTGTTCCTTTCTTTGGCTTTGCTTTCCAAATATTGAAAGCGTTTTATGAACTTTTTATTGGTGCGTTCCAATGCATTTTCAGGATTCACTTTTAGGAAACGGGCGTAATTTATCATTGAGAAAAGTACGTCGCCAAATTCGGCTTCTATTTTTTCTTTGTTATTATCATTTATTTCATGCTGTAGCTCGCCGAGTTCTTCCTGTAGTTTTTCAAAAACCTGTTGCGGTTCTTCCCAATCAAAACCCACACCGGCAACCTTATCCTGTATTCGACTTGCCTTAACCAAAGCCGGCAATGATTTTGGAACGCCCTCCAAAACACTTTTTTTCCCTTCTTTCAACTTTAGATTTTCCCAGTTTCGTTTTACTTCATCCTCATCGGCAACAGTTACATCTCCATAAATATGTGGGTGGCGGGAAATCAGTTTATCACAAATATCATTGCAAACATCGGCAATATCAAAGTCATTGGTTTCACTTCCTATTTTGGCATAAAAAACTATGTGCAATAAAACATCTCCCAATTCCTTTTTCACTTCCTGTAAATCATATTCTAAAATTGCATCGCCCAATTCATAGGTTTCCTCAATGGTCAAATGCCGAAGCGTTTCCATTGTTTGCTTTTTATCCCACGGGCATTGCTCCCGCAGTTCGTCCATAATGGTCAACAATCTGTCAAAGGCTTTTAATTGGTTGCTTCTGGAGTTCATTCTGTTTTGGAATTTCAGGATTTAGTTTAAAAGTAGAAAAATAAAGCTTGAATTTATAGATATATTCCCTGTCTATTTTTCAGAAAAATAAAAAATCCCTTAACCTAAAATGGATTGAGGGATTTTTCAATATAATTTTATAACCCGATAAATGGGCGATACGATTTTAGGTTTTTCGGGAAGCTGCGCTTTTAGTGGCTCCACCTTTTTTTGTTGAGGAAGCTTTTGGTGTTGCTGTTTTTGGAGCAGCAGCTTTTTTGGCAGCGGGTTTTTTAGTTTCCTTCGGATTATCTATCGTTTCTTTTTCACCTTCTTCTTTTGCTTCAGAAAAATCTGTTATGCCGTTTTTAATGAGCATATTGTACCATTGTACAATTTTTTTAATATCGCTGGCATATACGCGGTCTTCATCATAATCTGGCATTACGCCGAAGAAAAACTCTTCTAATTCTTCCTTTGAAGCTTTATGGCTTATGGTTTCCTTTCCGCCTTCTTTTTCAGAAATCTTTTTGAAAACTTCGCGAAGTGGAACTTCTTCCGTCAAGGTATAAACGGCTATTTCCGAAAGTAGACTCACATTGTGGCGGCCACTTACGTTTATGGTTTTTCCGTCCAAAAGGGATTGTGCGAGAAAGCCCGTACGTGTCTGGGATTTTAACTTATAGAGTCCAGGTTTACCTGAAATGGAAAGCACTTTTTCTAAGCTCATAAAATACTTTTATAATGTTTTAATGGATGCAAATATCTTTGGTTTGGTTAAGATAAACAAGCGTGTTAACGTTTCTTTTTTGCATTTGGGAATTTCATTCGGTAATCCACGCCCACTTTGCCTTTTGAAATGTTTGCCAATTTACTTTTTATCAATCGCTTTTTTAACGGTGAAAGCTTATCGGTAAAGAGAATCCCTTCAATATGATCATATTCATGCTGAATGATTCGGGCTACGATTCCGCTGAAAGTTTCTTTGTGCTTTTTGAAGTTTTCGTCATAATATTCCATCACGATGTTTGGCTGACGGAATACGTCTTCCCGCACATCGGGTATGCTCAAGCAGCCTTCGTTAAAAGCCCACTCATCACCAGATTCTTCAAGAATGCGGGCATTGATGAATACTCTTTTAAAAGTAGAGACAAATTTTTGCTCTTCTTCCGAAAGGTCCTCATCGTCCTCAAAAGGGGTTGCATCTACTATAAACAAACGAATGGGAATATTAACCTGCGGTGCGGCAAGACCAATGCCACGGGCTTCGTACATGGTTTCGAACATGTTTTCGAGAACCTCATCCAATTTTGGATATTCTTTGGTTATTTCTTCGGTCTCTTTTCGCAAAACGGGATCTCCGTAAGCTACAATTGGTAATATCATTGTTTTATTTTTATTTCAGATTGACTTGGCTCTTAAATCGTGGCTCTTGGCGCTACTTATTATAAAGGTATTCCTGCAAAATTATTGTGGCACTAATTTCATCAACCAAGGCTTTATTTTGGCGTTGTTTTTTTTTCAGGCCACTATCAATCATGGTCTGAAAAGCCATTTTGCTGGTATACCGTTCATCTACGCGCTTCATTTCTATGTCGGGAAAAAGTGTTGGAAATTTCTTTAAAAATTTCTGAATTTCTCCTTCAATTTGTGAATGGGTTCCATCCTTCTGTTTTGGTTCCCCAATTAAAATGAGATCCACTTTTTCAGAAGCGACATATTTTTTCAGAAAATCTATCAAATCGGCAGTAGCAACCGTGGTTAAGCCTGAAGCAATAAGCTGCAGCTCGTCCGTAATGGCGATACCTGTACGTTTGCTCCCGTAATCCAATGCTAAAATTCTTCCCATAACGACTGCAAAAATAAGGGATTCGGAAATAGTATGCTAAAATTGCGCAGTTATTTGGGATTGAGGTTTTATATTTGTTGAAAGAGAGAGATGGGAGAAGAAAGACTTGAAATACCACAACAAAATCAAAAGCATCAACAGAATCCATAGAATCAAAAAAATATGACCGAATTACAGGAAATTATAGAAAAAGCGTGGGACGATCGTTCCTTACTAATTGAAACCGAAACCATTGTCGCCATTCGCGAAGTTGTTAATCTTTGTGACGAAGGCACACTGCGCTGCGCCGAACCTACTGCAGATGGCTGGAAAGTAAACGAATGGGTGAAAAAGGCAATTGTGTTGTATTTCCCGATTCAAAAAATGCGCACTTTGGAAGCCGGTATTTTTGAATACCATGATAAAATTCCATTAAAATCGGGTTACGAATCTAAAGGAATTCGTGTAGTACCAAATGCCGTGGCACGTCATGGCGCGTATATTTCAAAGGGGGTAATCTTAATGCCCAGTTATGTAAATATTGGCGCGTACGTAGATGAAGGTACTATGGTAGATACGTGGGCTACAGTAGGCAGTTGTGCCCAAATTGGAAAAGGCGTTCACCTTAGTGGCGGCGTAGGCATAGGTGGTGTTTTGGAACCGCTTCAGGCTGCTCCGGTTATAATTGAAGATGGTGCATTTATCGGTTCGCGTTGTATAGTTGTTGAAGGTGTTCGTGTAGGTAAGGAAGCTGTTTTGGGCGCAAATGTGGTTCTTACCGCTTCTACCAAAATTATTGATGTTACAGGTGAAACACCCATTGAAATTAAAGGTTCCGTTCCAGAGCGTTCGGTGGTAATTCCCGGAAGTTACACTAAAAAATTCCCTGCTGGGGAATATCAAGTGCCGTGTGCATTAATTATTGGTAAACGTAAGGAGAGTACTAATTTAAAAACTTCATTGAACGATGCACTACGAGAATACGGGGTTGCGGTTTAATGGTAGAAAAGTTTTTGTGTGGTTGTAAATTATCTACGCCTTCTTAACTTTTTGCTGTTCTTTGCTTTTTGAAATTTTCTACTGTAATTGCTCATTAATTCGTGGGTTTCAGCATAGGTTTTTCCATAAAGTTCTGCGTATTTTTCAGCTATAATTTTTACCATTGTTTTTGAAAGCCAAAGCCTCCGGAAATTTCGCATTCGTTTTTCAAAAGACATACTTTCAAATCGCATTCGGTTCAGGTCAATCAAATAGAAATGGTATTTGTCCTTTTGATGCTCTAGAATTAATGTATTTCCGGGAGAATGGTCCAGAAAATTCACATTGTTTTCGTGAAGCCTGAAAGTAAATTCGGTAAACTGCCTAAGCACTTCATTTCTTTTTTTAAACTGTGGATTGTGGATCAATTCCCTGAAATCAAAATCATAATCTATGTGTTCGCTTATGTAAAAACTCTCTCGCAATCCAACGGAAAAACATTCCAGATATCCCACCGGAAATGGTGTTTTTATATCTAAGGCAATTAATTTTGAAGCATATTCAAAAGAGCGTTTTGCCTTGCTTTTCCGAAGAAATTGATAAACCAAGGATTGGAACCGGTTTGGTGTTTTAAATTTTTTAATGTTTAATGAAACGCCACCAATTTTTATTTTCTTGATTACATTTCGTTCCCCCTTGGTTACATAATCCCTATTCTTGGAAAAGTTATGTAGTGCGTCACTTAGCTGCGTAGCTATTTGCGCATATTTGGGGTGGATAACAAAATTCTCTTTCATTTTTAAAAAAGATAAAATCAAAAAAGGTATTTTGCGAAGGTAATCTTTATGATGAAAATACTTATAATACAGAACAAAAGAATTGGCGACGTGCTATTGAGCTCCGTAATTGCCAACAACATAAAAAAAGTTTTTCCCGACAGTGAAATTACTTTCTTCGCATATAATTATACCACTGGCGTACTTGAAAACAACCCCAACATTGATCGAATAATTGCAGTAGATGAAAAGAAACTGAAAAAACTGTCCCATCTATTCAAAACAATTTTGGAGCTGCGCAGTGAAAAATTTGATATAATTTTTGATCCTTACGCAAAATTTCAAAGCAGAATGATCTGTTTGGGAAGCAATGCCAAATATAGAATAGGCTTTAAACGCGAACATAAAAAACTGAAACTTCCATTTTACACGCACCCCGTTAATTTTAAGAAGAAAGCCACTTTGCCCTGTGGCCGCGGAATTGAGGATAGAATTAATTTGATACAATCCGTTTTTCCTCTTGAAAATGTAGATTATGCACCTCGAATTTTCCTAACCGAACAAGAACAAAATTCAAATGAAGTTGAAGCAATACAGCGTCCTATAATCATGCTAGGCGTCCTGGGAAGCACGCCACAGAAATCTATGCCGTATGCATATATCGCAGAAATTATAGATTTTATTACCGAAAATTATAATGTTACTATTCTCTTTAACTATGCGCCCAACCAAAAAGCGGAGGCGATGAAAATTTATGAAATGTGCTGCGTTAAAGAACAAATAAATCTGGATATCTATGCAGCTTCCATTCGTGGGTTTGCCGTATTGATGAACCAATGCAGTCTGTTGGTGAGCAATGAGGGCGGTAGCGTCCATATTGCGAAGGCACTCGAAAAACCCACATTTACAATCTATTCCCCATATATTGACAAAGATGCCTGGAACAGTTTTGAGGATGGAAAGTTCCATCAATCCATTCATCTTTTGGAAGAAGATCCAGATTTATTCAGCAGTTTTTCGCCAGAGGAAAGAAAGAAAATTGAGGCAAACCCAGATTCACTTTATTTGAAGCTAACCCCAGAAATGATTATTTCAAAGTTAAAACCTTTTTTAGAGCATCATCTCAATTCTTGCGCAAAATCCGCTACTTAGAAATGCTTGTTGTAGTTTCGCTTTCTTGCGGGAATTTTTCCTTTTTGATGCCATATTCAGTCCAAATCCTGTTCTCCTTTTTAGTGATTTTTCTAATGGCTTTGTTTTTTACAAACATTTCCTTTTTTACGTAACCGCGCTCGTGGTCCAAATGTAAGGTTACCGTGCTGTATCTAATTTGAAGTGGTTTTATACCAAAATTCATAAGCCGTTCGCCCATTTCGCGGTCTTCACCACCATACTGCATCCGCTCGTCAAAACCATTTACGGCCAAAATGTCGTCTTTCCAACCGGAAGCGTTGTTTCCATCCCAAGTGGCACTCGTAGGCGTAAAAGTGTTCAGTATATCTTCTTTTAAACCATAAGAGGTAAGCTTATTCAATTTGAACGTTTTTTTGAGCCCGTGCTTCAATAGCCATTTGGCATCAAAACAACGTTGGGTGGCAATATCTTCGCGTGTTATTTGTTTTGAAATTTTCATTGAAAGCTTAAAATAACCTGCTGATAGAAAGCAGCCGGGACGGCTAAGCGCCAAATGGGTTGAAACCAAATCATTTCTTGGAATACAATCCCCATCCGTAAAAATTAAATATGCACCCGCTGAAGCCTGGATAGCCTTGTTGAGAATTTTTGTTTTTTGAAATCCATGGTCTTCCTGCCATACATGGGTAATTTTTAATGATGAATTTTCCATAAAGGAATCTATCAAAAACTTAGTTTCCTCGGTAGAACCATCATCTGCAATTACTATTTCAAAATTTTTCTCCAATTGTTCCTCAAAACCCCAAAGTGCTTTCTGAAGCCAATCAGGCTGATTATAGGTGCTTACAATTACAGAAACATAGGGCGCAAAATCTTTCTCCTTCATAATACCATAAGGAGTCCAGTCTTTCCTTTGGTCGCGTGTTTGCTTTCGGATAGCAAGATTTTTATTAATTGATTCCTGATTTTTATATCCCCTTGGATGGTCCAAATGAAGCACCACGGCATTGTACCGAATCTGTTTGCTTTTAATGCCTAGATTTATCAATCGTTCTCCAAGCTCCCTATCCTGTCCGCCGTACTGCATCCGCTCGTCAAAACCGTTTATGGCGAGTATATCCTTTTTCCAACCTGAAGCGTTATGGCCATTCCAACTTGCGTTTGTGGGAGTAAAAGAGTTGAGCAAAAACGCTTTCAAAGGGCCGGAATACAACTTATTGTTTTTAAAGGACGACTGCAAACCGCGCTCTTTAAGCCACGAAACATCAAAACATTTTTCTGAATAAATATCATCCTTGGTTATTCTTTCGGAAATATCCATCGGCAGCATAAAATAACCACCCGAAAGAAAATAGCCCTCTTCACGATATTTCACGTGCTGTTCCACAAAATCCTTCCGCGGAATACAGTCGCCGTCGCTCATAATTATATAATCAGTACTGCACTGAAGAACGGCCTTATTGAGAATTTGTGATTTTTGAAAACCTTTGTCCTCGTGCCACACATGGACAATGGGATAAAACATTTCGGCTTCCAATTTTTTGAGCAACTGCCTGGTTTTATCGTCAGAACCATCATCGGCAACCACAACTTCGAATCTTCTATAGGTTTGATTGTTGTACCCATAAAGCACTTTTTCGAGCCATTCTCGGCTATTGTAAGTGCTAATTATTATGGAAGTATCTCTTTGTTTCATCTACGCAAAGATAAAGTTATTTACTAATTTTGCGGGAATGGCAAGTCTTTCAGTTATCATACCCACTTTTAATGAAGAAGCATACCTTGAAGATGCGCTTTTTTCGGTTGCCTTTGCGGATGAAATTATTGTAATTGATTCATACAGCACGGATAAATCCCCAGAAATAGCGAAAAAATATGCTACAAAATTTTTTCAGCGAAAATTCGATAATTTCTCGAACCAAAAAAATTTCGCGTTGAAAGAAGCAACTGGAGATTGGGTTTTATTTTTGGATGCAGATGAAAGGATAACCCATTCCCTACAATCCGAAATAAAGGAAGTTATTCAAAATTCCAAACATGCGGGCTACAAGATTAATTTTCCGCATTTTTATATGAACCGTTTTCTTTATCACCACAGCGATAATATAATTCGATTGGTAAAAAGGGAAGGTGCGGAATTTGTTGGAGCCGTTCACGAAAAACTTATCTTTAATGGAAGTTTTGGCAAGCTGAAAAATAAAATGCTTCATTTTACCTATAAAGGCTTGGAAAATTATATTTCAAAAAAAGAATCATACGCTTGGTTTCAAGCACAGCAACAGTTCGAAAAAAAGAAAAAGACTACTTGGCTCCACCTGTTTTTTAAACCAACCTATCGTTTTTTCCGTTCTTTTATTCTAAAGGGTGGATTCCGTGATGGCGTGCCGGGACTAACAGTTGCAGCCGTAAATGCCTATGGGGTTTTTGAGAGGTATGTGAAACTGCGCTTGCTCAACAAAGGCTTTGAAGAAAATAAAAAAACGTAATTGTCAAAATCATTACTTTTACGAAAACCAACACCCGTTATTGGAAAATCCCGTTAAAATTACCGCTCTCGCCATTACGCTCAACGAAGCACAAAACATTGAAGGCTATATAAAAAGCCTGTGGTTTGCTGACGAAATCATTGTCGTTGATTCTTTCAGTAGCGATGAAACGGTGGCTTTAGCTTCCGAACACGAAAAGGTTACGGTTTACCAACGGGTGTTTGATAATTTTTCAGCACAGAAAAATTTCGCTATTTCAAAAGCAACGAATGATTGGGTCACTTTTTTTGATCTGGATGAAGAAGTAACGCCGGCAATAGGCCAGGAAATTTTGGAGAAATTCAAAAACCCTTCCGCTATCGCCTATTTTGTGAAACGGGATTTCTATTTTATGGGAAAGCGCATTAATTACAGCGGCCTACAGAATGATTATATAATTCGATTTTTCAATAAAAACCATTGCCGTTACAATGCAAATTTGGTGCATGAAACTCTGGAAGTCGAGGGTGAAACTGAGAAGTTAAAAAACAGTCTGCCACACTATACCTATAAAAGTTTTGACGATTATACCGCCAAAATGCATCAATACAGTGCCCTGCAGGCGAAAATGCTTTATAAAAAAGGTAAAACGCCCAACTATTACCATTTTCTTTTTAGACCCTTTTACAGATTTTGGAACCAATTTATTTTTCGCTTGGGGATTCTGGACGGTAAGGAAGGTTTTATTTTGGCCTACGTAAGTGCATTTTCCGTTTTTAAAAGATATATAAACCTGTGGCTTTTGTACCGAAAAATTGACTAATAAATGGACCGAAAGCATAAAATAGCATTTATCTTTTTGGATGAAATTCACCACATCTATCATTTTGTGAGCATAGCCGTGGAACTTTCAAAACAAAATGAAGTCCATATTCTTACCTATCCGGGAAAACACGAGCTGCTGCATAAAGCTCTGGATAAACTAAACGGAACTGATGTAATCGTAGAAAAATTGCAAACCTCGCTTTTTCGTGCCTTTACCGATAAACTGAAAAATAGAAAGTTGCCCCGAAAAGGCTTTTGGATAAAAAAGCACCAAAATTATATTCTCAATAATTTTGATGCTGTTGTTTTCTCAGATTATTACCACCATTACTTGCTAAAAGCAAGAGGCGACAGTCCAAAACCTAAGTTTATAAAATTATTTCATGGCCCTCCCGGAAGAGGCTATAGCTATCATAAAGAATTATTGGATTTTGATTTTCAAGTTTTATATAGCCAATTTCATAGTGAACAATTAAAAGAAAAAAAAGTATTAGTAGAAAATTGGACAATTGCTGGGTACCCAAAATTGGATGTGGTAAAATTTAAAGATGTCAAATCCATCTTTTCAAATGATAAAACCACGGTTCTTTACAACCCCCATTTTGAACCAATGCTATCATCCTGGCATTCGGCGGGTTTGGAAGTTTTAGAGTTTTTTCTCCGTTCAAAAAAATACAATCTCATCTTTGCGCCTCACATCAATCTGTTCAACAAATTGGGCGCTGACGATGCTTCACAAATTCCTCAAAAGTTTTTTGATGCTGAAAATATCCATATCGATCTGGGCAGTGAGAAAAGCGTAAATATGACGTATATAAACCAAGCCGATATTTACTTGGGCGATGTTTCAAGCCAAGTGTTTGAATTTATCATAAATCCGAGACCCTGTGTTTTTCTTAATCCGAATAAGGTGGAATACAAAAACGATATCAGCTATCGCTTTTGGCAATGTGGGAAAGTGGTAAATAAGATAGGGAAACTTCCAAAAGCTTTAAGGAGAGCAGAGAAAAGATTTCAAAAAAAACACCAGAAAATTCAAGAGAACATAACTGCGGAAAACTTTTATTTTGAAGAGGGCTCCACAGCTTCACAACGCGCCGCAAAAGCCATTACGGAATATTTAGACAAAAATCTATAAATATTTATCGATGCCGTTTGTGCACCATTTGCTATTCTCGGCAATGGCTTTTTCCTGTAAGGAATCATTCATCTTAAAGCGGCTTTGATCTTTCACTTTGTGCCAAATATGATAAACAATGCCACGATAGCGAAGTCTTTTTCCCAATACCCCATTGTTCATCATCCTTATAATAAGTTCGGAATCTTCACTGCCCCAGCCTTCAAATTCTTCATTATAACCATTTACCGCAACCACATCTTTCTTCCAAAAGGAAACATTGCACCCCCGCATTTTTTTTGAAATGTTACTATTCGTTCCGAAAAAACTACTAAAAATTGGAATTCGCAGATTTCGGGTACGTTTTTTTATTCCTTCGGAAAAATAACTGAAAGCAATTTTTTTATCCTTAAACAAAGTGGGCAAATAATGCTCTTGAATATTCACGCGGCTGCCGTATAAATACGCATTTTGTAGCGCCATCGCTTTATGGTCCTTTACAAAATCTGAATGCATAATGCAGTCGCCATCAATTTGAATAATGTAATCGCCCGCGGCTTCTGCAATGGCTTTGTTTAAAATGATTGCTTTTCTGAAACCTTTGTCCTCGTGCCAAAAATGTTTAATTTCAAAAGGAAAAACCTTTCTGAATTTATCTATCAAAGCTTTTGTATCCTCTGTTGAACCGTCGTCTGCAATTAAAATTTCATCGGGATTTTCGCTTTGGTTTTGGGCACTCAACAGCACCAATTCCAAAGCCTGAGGCCAATTATAAGTAGAAATCAAAAGCGACGTTTTCATTGGTTGAAGAGTTTTTTTCAAAGATAGTTATTTAATGCAAGTGGCATTTTCAGATTTAAGTTAAACAGAAATAACTATGGCTTTTAAGCGTTTTTTGAAGTACTTTGCGATACTAAAATTGAAAGTCCAATGAACCCCGCAGACGAAATAAACAACGCATTGACTGTTTTAAAAAAAGGAGGATTAATTCTCTACCCGACTGATACGGTTTGGGGAATAGGTTGCGATGCCACAAATGCCGAAGCTATTGAGAAAGTTTTTCAACTTAAAAAAAGAAGCGATAAAAAATCGTTGATCTGCTTGGTAAGCGATTTTAAAATGCTGAATGAATACATAGAAAACGTACCAGAAGTGGCTTATGATATTTTGAAATATGCCAAAAAACCTACCACCATAATTTATGACAACCCCATTCGCGTGGCAGAAAATATTATTGCCGAAGATAACTCACTCGCCATACGCGTGCCCAAAGATGATTTCTGTAAAAAACTGATCCAAAAACTGCGGCGTCCGCTTGTTTCAACTTCCGCAAATGTGAGCGGAGTAAAAACCCCACAAAATTTTAAGGAAATAGACCAGGTAATTTTGGAGGGCGTGGACTATGTCGTAAATTTGCAGCACGAAAAAAAATCTGGAAAACCTTCGGCTATCATTAAGTTGAAAAATGATGGTTCTGTGAAAGTGATTAGGCAGTAAAAAGGCTTACCACGAATACACGAATTTTTTATAATTTCTTTTTTGCTATATGGCTAATATAATTTATAGACAGGAAAGTTACGATATAGTTGGCTGTCTTTATGAAGTCTTTAACTGCCTTGGAAATGGTTTATCAGAAATTGTTTATAAAAATGCTTTGGAATATGAATTTAATCAAAAAAATATATCTTTTGAAAGAGAAAAAGAATTTTCAATTGTCTATAAAGATATTATTCTAAAGCATAAATTCTATGCCGATTTTGTTGTTTACGATAAGATTATTTTAGAAATTAAAACCGTGGAAATCCTTACAGATATCCATTTAGGGCAATGTATAAATTATTTAAAAGTTTCCAGAAACAAATTGGCAATATTGGCAAATTTTAAAGGAGAAGGTCTGGAATATAAAAGAGTAGTTCTATAAATTATTTACTGTCTTTATGGTTCAAGCAATGAAAAATATATAAATAAAAAAATATTCGTGTATTCGTGGTTAAACAAATTTATATATCAGCTTTAAAAAATCCAGTCTTTAGAACTATTTCCAAAGCTTCCAAAAACCTTAATTTGGAAAGTTATGCAATTGGCGGTTACGTGCGCGATTTTCTTTTAAAGCGTGGCGAGGCAAAAGATATAGACATAGTTGCCGTAGGAAGTGGAATTGAACTTGCGGAAGAAGTTTCAAGACTGCTGCCGGGAAAACCAAAAGTTTCCGTTTTTAAAACATATGGTACCGCTATGCTCAAAACGGGTGGCATTGAATTAGAATTTGTTGGTGCCCGTAAGGAATCCTATTCCGAAGAAAGCCGCAATCCCGCCGTGGAAAACGGAACTTTGGAAGACGATCAAAACCGAAGGGATTTTACCATAAACGCTTTGGCGCTAAGTCTGAACGATGAAACCTTTGGAGAATTACTCGATCCTTTCAATGGGGTTGAAGACCTTCAGAAAAAAATTATCCGTACTCCATTAGACCCAGATATTACGTATAGCGACGACCCATTAAGAATGCTTCGCGCCATCCGATTTGCAACCCAATTGGACTTTACCATTGAAAAGGATTCGCTGGAAGCAATTACGAGAAATGCAAACCGCATAAAAATTATTTCCAAAGAACGCATTGTTGACGAAATCAATAAAGTCCTTCTTTCTGAAGTGCCCTCCAAAGGGTTTGCACTTTTGCACAAAACTGGTTTGTTGCCACTAATATTACCTGAATTGGTTGCCTTACAGGGTATTGATGAAAAAGAAGGCCAAACCCATAAAGACAATTTTTGGCATACTTTGGAAGTGGTCGATAATATTTCAAAAACCACTGACGATCTTTGGCTGCGATGGGCCGCGCTACTTCACGATATTGGAAAAGCACCCACCAAAAAATTTGATAAAAAATTAGGTTGGACCTTTCACGCTCACGAATTTGTGGGTTCTAAAATGGTTTACAAACTTTTCAAACGCCTTAAAATGCCATTGAACGAAAAAATGAAGTTTGTTCAAAAAATGGTTTTGATGAGCTCCCGTCCCATAGTATTGGCAAGTGAGGTTACCGATAGCGCCGTGCGGCGTTTAATATTTGACGCAGGCGAAAATGTAGATGATTTAATGACGCTTTGCGAAGCAGACATCACCACCAAAAATCCTAAGAAATTTAAAAAGTACCACGCTAATTTTCAGTTGGTACGCGATAAAATAGTGGAAGTTGAGGAACGCGATCACGTTAGGAACTTTCAACCACCCGTAACGGGCGAGGAAATTATGGAAACTTTTAACCTAACGCCTTCCCGGGAAATAGGGGTTATTAAAGATGCGATAAAGGAAGCGATACTTGAGGGCGAAATACCAAACGAATACGAAGCTGCCCATGAGTTTATGCTGAAAAAAGGGAAAGAGATTGGGCTAAAAATTGTGGAATAGATAATGTTCACAGTCTCAGTTGCAGTTTTCAGATAAACTTGTAATCCATCGAGTGTAAATTATTTAAAAATAATTCGTGCATTCGTGGTAAAAAATTCACACCGAATACACGAATAAAAAAATATAAAGTGGCAAATAAAGACAATAAAAAAGTAATCTACTGGCTCCTCGCAGGATGTTTCCTGATTTTTATAATGGTAGTTGTGGGCGGCATAACGCGCCTTACCCATTCGGGTCTTTCCATTTCAAGCTATAAACTTATTTCGGGGACCTTGCCACCCATGAATGAGGCACAGTGGATTGCCGAGTTTGATCACTACAAGCAATTTCCGGAATATCAAAAGCTGAACAATCATTTTACTTTAGAGGATTTTAAGGATATTTATTTTTGGGAATGGCTTCACCGTTTGCTGGGTAGGCTTTTGGGAGTGGTTTTTATTGTTCCATTTCTCTATTTTCTTCTGAAAAAACAACTTACAAAACCCACGATAAAAAAAGCAATTATTTTACTGTGTTTGGGCGCTTTCCAAGGATTTCTGGGCTGGTACATGGTAAAGAGCGGTCTGGTCGATAGGCCAGACGTAAGCCATTATCGACTTGCAATGCATTTAACTACTGCGTTTATTACATTTGCTTATACTTTTTGGGTGGCGATGGATCTTTGGTATCCCGTGAAGAAGGAAATCAATACCCAACTTCGAAACATTATCCGCTTTGGGATGGCAATCTTGTTAATCCAAATTATTTGGGGCGCATTCGTGGCTGGGCTGGATGCGGGCTGGATCCACAATCATTGGCCGATGATGAACGAGGGCGAGTGGATGCACGAAACCGTTTATATTGAACAAGTCCCCCTTTGGAAAAATTTTGTGGAAGGAAAGAGCGGGGTGCAATTTGTGCACCGTTATATGGCTTATGCGGTGGTGGCCATTATTTTCTTTATTTGGTATAAAGCCCGAAAATTACAGTTAACACTTCCGCAGAAAAATGGAATTAATATTTTGTTACTCTTGGTTTTTGTGCAGTTCGTTCTGGGAGTTTTTACACTGATATTGCAAGTTCCAGTTATTTTAGGAGTTCTGCATCAAGTAACGGCTTTTTTCCTATTGGCATCAATGACCTTCGTGCTGCACAGGTTTTCAAAATAAATACGCAACCAAAACCAAAATCCACAACCGAATACTGCCTACTTTTTGATAACTTTGCAGTCCAAAAAAAAAATTAAAAAATGATTTACCGTTTCAGAATAATCCTCGACACCCACGAAGACGTTTTCCGCGACATCGAAATAGAAGCTTCGGCAACGCTAGAAGACTTCCACAATGCAATCACACAATCCTTTGGTTTTGACGGTCAGGAAATGGCTTCGTTTTATACCAGTAATGATCTATGGGAAGAAGGTGAGGAAATTTCCCTTTTCGACGTAAGTGACGAGCCGGGCGGCGTTCGGATTATGGGTGAAACTTCCTTAGAAGATGTGGTGGACGAAGAAAAAACCCGCCTTTTATATGTTTATGATTTTCTGAATATGTGGACCTTTATGGTTGAACTTGCAGATATTGCAGATGCTGAAGCAGGAACAATTTATCCAAATTTGATGTACTCTCACGGACAATTACCCGAAGAAGCGCCAGAAAAGGAATTCATCGCCGAAGAAATTGAAGAAGACGATTTTGACGAAGAATTCGATTTAGATCCCGAAGATTACGACAATCTCGATTTTGATGAAAATTGGAATTAAGGCTGTAGTCAAAAATAAAATTCACAACCCAAACTCATAACTCATAACTGTCAATGATCAACCTTTTCAGTACCCACATTGCATCGCTTTCCATCCACAGAGTGGGTAATAAAAGTAGAAACGAAGCCATCTTTCTTTCTGCGGAACCTTATAAAATGGACGATGAAATTACCCCCTTGCTGAAGGAATTTTTTTTGAAACCTTTCCGCGAAAAAGAAGAAAATTATTTTCAATTTTCCCACGAAGCCGATTTGGAATTTCACGAACTCTATAAAAGTGCAAACCAAATATTTGACAACCCCCAAAATATTCACGAAGAGAGCCGCAAAATTGCATCTTATCTTTATAATCAATCCGAACATCCACATATTAAAAGTGGGGAGGTTTACGTGGCATATCTCGAAAATGTGCAATTGGATAATGTAAAGATGGATGCCATCGGCATTTTTAAAAGTGAATTGAAACAGGATTTTCTTCAGTTTGCCGAAGATGGAAATCAGTTGGAAGCTATGCTGCAGCACGGGGTTAGTTTGAACAAATTGGATAAAGGCTGTATCATTTTCAATTCAAAAAAAGAGGAAGGTTATAAAATCCTTTCGGTAGACAGCAACCGTTACGATGCGCGCTATTGGCTAGAAAGTTTTCTTGGCGTGGAAGCATTTGCCGATGATAATTTTTATACAAAAAAATATTTAAAATTCTGCCAGGATTTTGCAAAAGACGTGGTTTTGCCCGCCGAAGACAAAAAACAGGAGGTGATGTTTATGAACCGTGCAGTAAACCATTTTGCAAAGAATGACAATTTTGAGGAAACAGCCTTTATGAACGAGGTTATAGACAATCCAGATTTGTTACCCGAATTTCGCCACTATAAAAGTGAAAAAGCGCCAAAGTACAGTATTGAGGATTTAACCACCTTTCCTATTGCGAATACCGCCGTTACCGCTGCGCGTAAAAAAATAAAAAACGTCATAAACCTCGATACAAACATCCAGATAAAGTTGGATTTTGTTAATGCCGAAAGTGCTGAAAAGTTTGTTGAAAAAGGCTGGGACGAGGAGAAGCAGATGTATTATTACTTGGTTTATTTCAACAAGGAACAGAAGACTTAACTTTCAGAAAAAAGAAAGTAGATTTATTCTTATGAAATTAAAAGGTTTTATTTTATTGGTTATTGCAGCTTTTGCTTTAAATTCCTGCAACGTAGATAAATGCGATATGCTCTGCTTTTCTGGACCATTGAGTTTAAATTTTGAACTTTTGGATGAAGCCACTGGAGAAAATCTTTTTACCAATGGAACTTTTGATGCAGCCGACATTGAAGTTGTGGATTTGGACGATAATAACAATTCCGTTCAATATACTTTTGATGCTGAAAATGATAGGAATATTATAAGATTAGGGCCTTTTGGTTGGGGCACCAATATTGTAAATTATACATTAAGGGTTGGGGATGTTGAAATTTTTCAACTAATTCTGGATGCTGAACAAAAAACGGAAGATTGCTGCACTTTTGTGCAGGTAAATACTTTGGAAATTAAAAACACGGAGTTCGAACAGAATTCAGAAACGGGAGTTTACGAGGTTTTGGTAGTCCTATAAACGAAGAATCCTAATTCCCAACTTCACTAATAAATTTAATTCGGTACAGCCGTAATTCCTCTTCGTCATAATCGCCATCAAATTCATCTAAGGCTTCTTCAATTTTATCGGTTTTGGCTTCCAGAAAATATTCGTGTATTTCTTCCTGTTGGTCTTCATCTAAAACCTCATCGATCCAATAATCTATATTCAGTCTGGTCCCACTGTAAACGATGGCTTCCATTTCCTTAATAAATTCGGGCATTTCAAGCCCTTTGGCGTTGGCTATATCCGGTAAGGCGAGTTTTCGATCTACATTTTGAATAATGTATAATTTCAGCGAACTGTTGGTTCCAGTAGATTTTACCACAAAATCCTCGGGTCTAATTATTTCATTTTCCTCTACGTAATTTTGAATTAATTTTATAAATGGTTTCCCATATTTTTTGGCTTTGCCCTCCCCTACACCGTGAACGTTGGCGAGTTCCTCAAGGGTAACAGGATATTTAAGCGCCATATCTTCCAGCGAAGGTTCCTGAAAAATAACGAACGGTGGGAGGTCTAAATCGTGTGCAACTTTCTTGAGCTCGGCCTTTAGAATTTTAAAAAGGTTTTCATCTACAATTTCGCCACCTTTCTGTATTCCCACTATCACATCATCATTGGCATCTTTAAAGGAATGGTCTTCGGTCATCATAAAAGATGTGGGCGATTTTATAAAATTTTTTCCTGCTTCAGTTAAATGAATTACTCCATAGGTTTCAATTTCTTTCTTTAAATATCCTGCCACCAATAGTTGGCGAAGCAATGCCATCCAATACGCAGCCTCATGACTTGCGCCCGAACCAAAATATTCCTGTGCATCCGTTCGGTGGGATTTTATAAGCGCATTCACTTTCCCCACCAAAACATTTACTATTTCCTTGCTTTTGTATTGTTCGTTGGTTTTTGAAACCACTTCCAAAAGTTGCTTGGCATCCTCCTTTGCCTCGTGTTTCTTTTTAGGATGGCGCATATTGTCGTCCATCATTCCGCCTTCTCCGGTTTCATTGTCAAATTCTTCCCCAAAATAATGAAGTATGAATTTTCTTCGCGAAATCGAAGTTTCGGCAAAAGCTACTACTTCTTGCAAAAGCGCGTGGCCTATTTCCTGTTCGGCGACGGGTTTGCCGCTCATAAATTTTTCTAATTTTTCAATGTCTTTATAGCTGTAGAATGCAAGGCAATGGCCCTCACCCCCATCGCGCCCGGCACGACCGGTTTCTTGGTAGTAACTTTCAATGCTTTTTGGAATATCGTTATGGATCACAAACCGCACATCGGGTTTGTCTATACCCATCCCGAAGGCGATGGTAGCAACAACCACGTCTACATCTTCCATTAAAAACATATCCTGGTGTTTTACGCGTGTTTTGCCATCAAGCCCCGCGTGATAGGGCACGGCTTTTATACCATTTACTTGTAAGGTTTGTGCAAGCTGCTCAACCCTTTTTCTACTTAAACAATAAATAATTCCACTTTTGCCTTCATTCTGTTTTACAAAACGAATGATGTCTGAATCTACACTTTTGGTTTTTGGGCGTATTTCGTAATAAAGATTTGGGCGGTTAAAAGATGCCTTAAAAGTATTGGCATCCTGCATATTGAGGTTTTTCAATATGTCTTCCTGTACTTTGGGTGTTGCGGTGGCAGTAAGGCCAATTATAGGAATATCGTTTCCAATACGTTGAATAATACTTTTCAAATTTCGGTATTCCGGCCTAAAGTCATGGCCCCATTCGCTTATACAATGGGCTTCATCAATAGCCATAAAGGATATTTTCTGGGCCTGCAGAAAAGCCACGTATTCTTCCTTGGTGAGAGACTCGGGTGCTACGTAAAGCAATTTTGTTATGCCGTTGGCAATGTCACTCTTCACCTTTTTAACTTCCGTTTTGTTCAATGAAGAGTTCAAAACGTGTGCTATGCCTTCATCCGCAGAAAGAGAGCGCAGGGCGTCCACCTGGTTTTTCATAAGGGCAATGAGGGGCGAAACCACTATAGCTGTTCCCTCTTGCATAAGTGCGGGAAGCTGGTAGCAAAGTGATTTTCCACCACCGGTAGGCATAATTACAAAGGTATTGTGGCCGCTAAGAATGCTTTTAACCACTTCTTCCTGCAAGCCTTTGAAGCGGGTAAATCCAAAATATTTTTTAAGGGCTGCGTAAATGTCAATTTCTGCCACGCTGCTAAGGTTTTTTTTGTCAATTCAGTTTTAGCCAACAATACATTGTTTTAAAGATTAACAATTGTAATTTTGCAACCGTATTAAGTTGACTGCATCTTAAAAGAAAGATATCTATATTAAGATTTCGAATTGTGTTAAATTCTATTCTAAATATACTAATTTCTTAAACAGTTACAAACATTCAAAAGCATTAATATTTTGAACAAACAAGAGAGAATCATTTCCGTAGCGAAAAACACCATTGAAACTGAAAGTAAAGCTATTGCAAATCTGGCTCATTTGGTAAACGAGGAATTTGCCGGAGCAGTTGATTATATATACAATTCCAAAGGGCGGGTTATAGTTACCGGAATAGGCAAGAGTGCCAATATTGCCACAAAAATTGTTGCTACTTTGAATTCTACGGGCACACCCTCCATATTTATGCACGCGGCAGACGCCATTCATGGGGATCTTGGTACTATTCAACAGAACGATACGGTAATCTGCATTTCCAAAAGCGGAAATACGCCCGAAATAAAGGTGCTCGTCCCACTAATAAAGGCAATTGAAAATAAATTGATAGCCATAACCGGCAATGGTGAATCTTTTTTGGGCCAGCAAGCAGATTTTGTTTTAAATGCGTATGTTGAAAAAGAAGCCTGCCCCAACAACCTTGCGCCCACAACCAGTACTACGGCACAGTTGGTTATTGGTGATGCACTGGCAATGTGCCTATTGGATCTTCGGGGATTTTCGAGTAAGGATTTCGCAAAATTCCACCCCGGTGGTTCCTTGGGGAAAAAATTATATCTGCGTGTAAGCAATCTTACCTCACTGAATGAAAAACCGCAGGTGAGCCCCGATACCGATGTGAAAAAAGTAATTGTTGAAATTTCAGAAAAAATGCTGGGTGTAACCGCCGTTGTGGAAAATAATGAAATTATAGGTATTATTACCGATGGTGACCTGCGTCGCATGTTGACAAAAACAGATAATTTTGCAGGATTAACCGCCCGCGATATTATGACACAAAACCCAAAAAAGATAGCAAATAACGCTATGGCCGTTGAAGCCATGGAAATGATGGATAAATATGGAATTACCCAGATTCTTGCGGAAGACAAGGGCAAATATAGCGGCGTGGTGCATATTCATAATCTGACTAAAGAGGGAATAATATAATGAAGAAAATAGGTTCCCCCGAAAAGGAAATGTCATTTTTGGACCATTTGGAAGAGTTGCGCTGGCACCTTATTCGGGCTACCATTGCTGTAGTTGTATTGGCTCTGGGAGCGTTTATTTTAAAGGATTTTATATTTGATACCCTAATTTTTGGGCCAAAACGTTCAGACTTTCCCACCTATAGAATGTTTTGCAGCATTTCACGATCGTTGGGTATGGATACCTTCTGTTTTCAGGAAATGCCTTTCCGAATTCAAAGTAGAACTATGGCCGGACAGTTTTCGGCACATATGTGGACTTCCATTTACGCGGGTATAATTATAGCCTTCCCCTATATTCTCTATGAATTCTGGAAATTTATAAGTCCGGGATTAAAGGATAAGGAACGCAATAGTAGTCGCGGGTTTATTCTCATTGCCTCATTACTTTTCTTTTTGGGCGTGTTATTTGGGTATTATCTTATTACCCCATTATCCATTAATTTCTTGGGAAGCTACCAAGTAAGCAAGGAGGTATTCAATGACTTTGATTTGGACAGTTATATTTCGCTGGTGCGTACATCGGTATTGGCCTGTGGTATTGTTTTTGAGTTGCCAATCATTATGTACATTCTTACAAAGATTGGCTTGGTAACTCCAGAAATTCTTCGGAAATACCGAAAATTTGCTTTAATAATCGTCCTGATTCTTTCAGCAGTAATTACGCCTCCAGATATTGTGAGTCAAGTAATCGTTGCCATTCCCATACTTATTCTTTATGAAGTGAGTATCTATATTTCAAAAATTGTGATTAGAAACCAGAAGCGGGAGGAAAGGAAAAAGAAAAAAGTAGGTAGTCAGTAGTTGGTAGTGAGTAATTAGTTTTAGGTTAAAAATAAATTATGAAAGAAAATATAGTTGAAGAATTTAATGCGTATCGTGAAAAAATGAACGAAAAGATGCTTGCTGACAATAACAAGATCATCAAGCGTATTTTCAATTTGGACACTAATGCTTATATGGAAGGCGTGCTTCCGAAGAAAACCAAAGAGTTGCTCGGGTTAGGAAATTCGTTGGTTCTGCGTTGTGATGATTGCGTACGCTACCACTTGGAAGAATGCCACAAATTAGGATTGACCAAAGAAGAAGTGGTTGAAGGAATGAGCATATCTTTGCTTATTGGCGGAACCATTGTTATTCCACATTTACGAAGGGCTTTTGAATATTGGGAAGCTTTAGAGACACAGAAAAAATAGTATTTCAAATTTTTTCCAAAAAATAATTACCGCCACGAATTCACGAATTATTGATATATTCGTGAGAGTATAAAAAAATAGTCGTGAATTCGTGGCAAATATTTAATATTATAAATGAAGCTAAAAGCCGAAAATCTAATGAAATCCTATAAAGGCCGAAAGGTTGTAAAAGGAATTACCGTGGAAGTAAACCAAGGTGAAATAGTAGGTTTGCTTGGTCCAAACGGGGCGGGCAAAACTACTTCCTTTTATATGATTGTGGGGCTGATAAAACCCAACGGCGGCAATATCTTTTTGGAAGGCACCGAAATAACAAAGTACCCAATGTACAAGCGTGCCCAAAACGGGATTGGTTATTTGGCACAGGAAGCTTCGGTTTTTAGAAAATTGAGTGTGGAAGACAATATATTGAGCGTTCTGCAGCTTACAAAACTTACCAAAAAAGAGCAACGCGCTAAAATGGAATCGCTAATTGAGGAATTTGGTTTGGGCCACATCCGCAAAAACCGCGGCGATCTTTTGAGTGGAGGGGAACGACGTAGAACCGAGATTGCACGCGCCTTGGCAACTGATCCACATTTCATATTACTGGATGAACCTTTTGCTGGAGTTGACCCAGTTGCCGTGGAAGACATTCAGCGTATTGTTGCACAGCTTAAAAATAAAAATATCGGTATTCTTATAACCGACCACAACGTGCAGGAAACATTGGCGATTACAGACAGAACCTATTTAATGTTTGAAGGCAGCATCCTAAAACACGGTATTCCCGAAGAACTTGCCGCAGATGAAATGGTTAGGAAAGTATATTTAGGCCAAAATTTTGAGCTTCGGAAGAAGAAATTGGAATTTTAGATTTTTCTACCAAGAATACACGAGTGTTTATGTGTAATAATTAGAGAATTCTTTGTCCATATTTTCACAACCGCTAAAAACCAACTAAAAATAATTCGTGTATTCGTGGTCAATCTTTCACCTTAGACACTTTCCAAAAAACTGAAAGCAATATATAAAGTAGAATAATAAAAGGTATTGCCAAAAACTTCAATAGTACCAAAAGCACCACACAAAGTATCAAAAATACATAGCGAACAGCGTTGGTTTTAAAGTCCCAGCTTTTGAATTTTAGGGCGAAAAGAGGTATTTCGGCATTTAGAAGTATGCAACTGAGCAAGGTTGTACCAATTAAAAACCATTTATTCAGAATGATGCTTTCTGCCAATTCAGAATATTGAAATTGTAATATTAAGGGCAAACTTAAAATTAAAAGTGCGTTTGCCGGCGTGGGCAACCCAATAAAGCCAGAGGTTTGGCGGGTATCTACATTAAATTTTGCCAATCGGTACGCGGAAGCAATTACAATCAACAACCCAATAAGGGGTAAATAATTTTTAAAACCCACGTTCCATCCATCCATCGAAAAGGTTTCGGTGAGCGTCTGCATTTGGTGGAAGTATGACAAATTCAACATTTGATACATCACAATTCCTGGCGCAACGCCACTGGTAATAACATCTGCCAAGGAATCCAACTGTAGGCCCACTTCGCTTTGCGCTTTCAATAGACGAGCTGCAAGCCCATCAAAAAAATCGAAGAAAATTCCGAGGAAAACAAAAAAGGAAGCTGTTATTAAATCGCCCGAAATTGCGAAGAGAATGGCGACACATCCACAAAGAATGTTAAGGGAGGTGATTATGTTTGGAATTTGTTTTGTTATTTTCATATTCTTTATCGAGCAATTTGGAATCTATTTTAATATTCAGGCAAAACATCCCTTCCCGGCCTCCTCCCGAACCGAGTTCGAGACAAGCTCTTCGTAGGGGAAGAGACTAATTGGGATTGATTTTTAATATCTCTTAAGATTATGTGTAAAAATAACAAAGTATTTTCGTCCAAAGCTATGAAAACACAATATGTGCATAAATTTAAAGTTTAGTATTCTGTAAAATAGTGCCATATTTGTCCTAAAATTTTAAGCTTGAAAGAGAAATTATTCCTCATTTTATTAGTGGTTTCCGCTACGCTGAGCGCCCAAACCGTCCGTAAATATTCCAACGAATTTATGAATATTGGTGTAGATGCCGCAGCTTTTGGGATGAGCAACGCTGTTGTGGCTTCCTCTGCCGATGTAAATTCTGGATATTGGAATCCGGCTGGCTTGGTAAACCTTGAAGACAAGCAGATTTCTTTAATGCACGCCTCCTACTTTGCAAATATCGCAAATTACGATTACGCGGCCTTTGCAATGCCCCTGGATGACCGAAGTGCAGTTGGACTTTCTGTAATTCGCTTTGGGGTAGATGATATTCTGAATACCACCCAATTAATAGACAGCGAAGGAAACATTGATTACAACCGGATCAGCCTATTCTCAACTGCTGATTATGGGGTGACTTTTTCTTATGCGCGTAGACTTCCTTTGGACGGATTAAATTACGGTGTGAATGCCAAGGTTATTCGTCGTATAATAGGCGACTTTGCCTCTTCCTGGGGTTTTGGGCTTGATGCCGCGGTTCAATTTAGAACGGATAAATGGATGTTTGGAATTATGGCACGAGATATCACAACCACTTTCAATGCTTGGAGTATTGATGAAGAAAAGTTTGCCGAAATACAGGGCGCGGTGGAAGGACAGAATCAGGAATTGCCGGAAACTACCGAAATTACTATTCCAAAACTTCAATTAGGGATGGCGCGGAAATTTGTATATCAATATGATTTTTCACTGTTGGCAGAAGTAGATCTCAATTTTAGATTTGCAGAAACCAACGATGTAATTTCAACTTCTTTCGCGAGTATTACTCCTTCCTTAGGACTTGAGTTTGCATATATTGATATGGTTTACGTTCGTGGTGGGGTTGGCAATTTTCAAAATATAAAACAATTGGACGGCAGTGATTCCGTCGGTTATCAGCCTAATATTGGCGTTGGCTTTAGGTATAAAGGCATACAAGTAGATTATGCGCTGACCGATATTGGCGACCAGAGTGCAGCCTTGTATTCCAATGTATTTTCGTTGAAACTGGATTGGGAGATTTTTAGATAAAGCAGGGAAAGAACCAAGAGCCAAGAGTTAAGAGTTAAGAGTTAAGAGTTAAGAGTTAAGAGTTAAGATAAAGATATATTTCCTTGAATAAATATTATATTCTCCTCATATTATTTACAATTAGTTTTTCAGGAAAAGCACAGTTTGTTCCGCTTTCCGAAGAGGCTGAAATCAGTATACTCACAATAGGTCCCGGTGCGGAACTCTATGATAAGTTTGGGCATAGTGCTTTTAGGATACATGATCCCGAAACAGGCCAGGATGTAGTATTCAATTATGGTGTTTATGATTTTGACACGCCAAATTTCTATACCAAATTTGCTCAAGGAAAATTACTTTATCAGCTTGGGGTAACCTATTTTGAACCTTTTTACAAAAGCTATGTAAATCAAAACCGCTGGATTAAGGAACAAACATTAAATTTAGATCAAGCTGAAAAACAAGCTGTTTCAGATTTTCTTTGGAAAAATGCCCAACCCGAAAACAAAAAATACAAATACGATTTCTTTTTTGACAATTGTGCCACCAAAATTAGGGATGTAGTTCAAGAAGTATTGGGTAATAAACTTGAATTTAGGGAGGACCATATTACAGAAGCGTACACCTTCCGCGAGCTTATTCAGCAAAACCTTAACTCCAATAGTTGGGGAAGTTTGGGAATAGACGTTGCTTTGGGTGCTGTAATTGACAGAAAGGCACAGCCCATAGAATATCAGTTTTTGCCTGATTATGTGTTTAAAGGTGCCGCCAATGCCGTAATACATCGCAATGGAGAAACTGAACCCTTGGTGAAAACCACCCAGGTTCTTTTTGAAAACACATCCAAATCCACAGAAAACAATTTCATTTTAAGTCCGCTTTTTATTTTGGGAATTGTGGGTTTATTAATTGTATTTATTACCTATCGCAACTATAAAGAAAACTCTCGCAGCCGCTATTTGGATGCCATAATTTTCTTTTTTACGGGACTTATTGGAATCTTTCTTTTACTGCTTTGGTTTGCTACAGATCATACTGCCACGGCAAACAACTACAATCTGCTGTGGGCATTTCCTATTTCAATTTTGGTATTTTGGGCCATTTCAAAAAAGAATGCTTCTGTTAAACTGAAACGTTATACACTACTTTTGGTGCTCCTTTTAATCTTGTTGGCAATTCATTGGATAACGGGCGTACAGGTATTTGCCATTGGTTTGCTGCCATTGTTGATTGCTTTAGCGATACGGTATGTGTATTTGATTTCTTTTATTGGGAAGGAGGAATGAGATCCTTCCCTGCCCTCTACTTCGACAGGCTCAGCACAACACTTATGTAGGGGAGGGTATAATTTATTTTGGTTGAAATGTTTCTACTGTTCTTTTTCGTAAAGGACATCCCTCCCCAACCCTCCCTTCGAAGGGAGGGAGCTTGAATTGGACTTGAAAAAAACTTTTAAAAAAAGATTCAACACTTTGGCCTTAAGCATTAAGATTTTGAAAGTGAAAGGTGACGAAAAAACATCCCTCCTGCCCTCTACTTCGACTGGCTCAGTACAACACTTATGTAGAGGAGGGTATAGTTTATTTTGGTTGAAATGTTTCTACTGTTCTTTTTCGTAAAGGACATCCCTCCCCGACCCTCCCTTCGAAGGGAGGGAGCTTGAATTGGACTTGAAAAAACTATTAAAAAAAGATTCAACACTTTGGCCTTAAGTATTAAGATTTTGAAAGTGAAAGCTGACGAAAAAACATCTCTCCTGCCCTCTACTTCGACAGGCTCAGCACAACACTTATAAAGGGGGAGGGTTTGTTTTCAAAAAAAAGATATGGAATTTATCTATAAGGAACTTTTTCTATAGGATAACCATGTTTAAATATTGTAGGAAAAAAGGATTGATTTCTTACATTTTAATGAACCATTTAGGGAGTATCCGTGGAGTATCTATGGCGTATTTAGGAAGATTGAAAATACTACTCACTCCTCACTACTCACGGTTCACAGTTTATTGTCCCCTAAAAAAGATTATAGTACTCAAGGTTTTTATAATGATGGTCACGTCCAGAAAAAGACTTCGGTGTTTGATGTAGTATAGATCGTATTGCAATTTTTCAAGGGAATCTTCTTCCGTGGAACCGTATTTTGCATTCACCTGTGCCCAGCCTGTTACTCCAGGTTTTACGAGGTGCCTTACTTCATAAAAAGGTATTTTTTCGATAAGATTTTCAACAAATTCAGGGCGTTCGGGACGGGGGCCGATGACGCTCATTTCACCTTTTATAACATTTATGAATTGTGGGATTTCATCAAAACGGGATCTTCTTAAAAACCTGCCGAACTTTGTAACCCGCGTATCCTTTGCCATCGCAAACTGGGCGCCATCCTTTTCGGCATTTTTTACCATACTTCGCAATTTATAAATTTTGAAATGGTTTCCGTTCTTCCCTATCCTAGTCTGGCTATAAAACAAGGGGCCGCGATTTGCGCAGGCATTTCCTATCACTAAAAAAGGCAGCAGAATGATGCCAAAGACAAGTCCCAAGACCGAAAAAAACAAATCCAGAATTCGATTAAAAAATAGGTAAAGTTTGTTTTGATTGCTTCGGCTAAAAGGAAAATACCGATAAAAATCCTTCTCTACGTGCTGTACGGGGATGCGATGGGTCAGCTCTTCGTAAACCTGGGTATATTCCCGAATTGGGATTCCGTGTTCCAGTAATTTAATCAATTGATTGTTTAATTCCACGGTCATCCCTTCCGAAAGTGGCGTACCCACCACTATTTCGGAAATGGTCATCTCTTTGGTGAGCATACCAATATCGGCAATACTGATAGAGTCTATTTCGAGAGTATTGATAATAGTTCCGTCGTTGGGTCCGGTGTTGAAATAGCCGATTACACGATAATTGGGATCCGATTTCTGAAGGGAGGCCACAATGGCCTCAACATCGCTGGCGTGTGCAATCAAGAGAACCCGCTTGTAAAATCGAGGCGCAGAAATAAGAATAATATAGGCATACCGCCATGCCAACATAGCTATATTAATGGCCAGGAAAAAATACACTATCTGCAATCTATTAGATGGCAGCATGGGGGTATAGAATGGAGTGAGCAGATAAAAAAGCACTGTTACGGAAGAAGTAATGATTACATTTTTTACCACTACATCAAACTTACTTGCCTTTTGAAGATTGTAAAGTTCAAAGATTGTAGCAAATACAGTAAGATAGGTTGCCAATACTATGGACCACATCCAATGTGTAGAATTAATTTTGAAGTAATCAAAGTTGAAGACTATCCCTACCAGATAAAGCAATAATAGTACACAAACAATATCCAAAATACGAAGAAGTATTTTTCTTTCCGAAATATCAAAATGGATGCTGTTTTTGGGCATTTTCGGTTGTGGATTGTCAGGTGTGGGTTGTCGGTTCTCGGTTGTGGGTTGTCAGTTTTCGGTTGTCTGTTGTCTGTTGTCTGTTGTCTGTTGTCTGTTGTCTGTTGTCTGTTGTCTGTTGTCTGTTGTCTGTTGTCTGTTGTCTGTTGTCTGTTGTCTGTTGTCTGTTAAGTTTTCCAATTTTTTTCTACA
>Ga0209344_10000299_pt1 | contig 95518 bp, 82 predicted proteins | sample Cruoilmetagenom6_FD_187293 | JGI IMG/M metagenome (GOLD analysis project Ga0209344, IMG submission 187293) | Oil polluted marine microbial communities from Coal Oil Point, Santa Barbara, California, USA - Santa Barbara Oil Seep Sample 6 (SPAdes)... | ecosystem: Environmental > Aquatic > Marine... | reverse complement strand
GTATTTTAGCCATGGGTATTGTGGGGACTTTGGCTTCATTTGTACCATCGCTCAATAAAAAATCGAACTACTTACAACAACTACCAGCAAGTATCTATTGTGGTGCATTTGTTGGGATGTCTAGTGTCGCAACCACTCCATCTATTGGTTTTGTTCTTGCCGCAGGCACTTTGGCAGGTTTGTTTTTTATGATGTCTAAAAACTTATTTCTGGGTGTTGGCGGAAAACTAGGCACCATGGCATTTGCTGGTGTCATCACAGCGACTCTAATTTATTCATTAATAACATGAATACATTTATCCTCATCATCACCGGAATTTTAGGCGCCACACTCACCTACTTTGTTAGCGAACACTTACGACTTGGAGCTGTAAAAGCTTCTGCTTTACTCTCACTCATTGTTGGATTGTTTTTTTATGCGTTCCCTAACCTACTCGATGGCTATTTAACAGAACACTTACCTATTGTATTTGTTGGCACCTCGTTTATAGGCATGGTATCTTCTAAAACCTTAAAAAGTTATACTTTGCTTGCCATAGCAGGAGCGCTATTTACTGCTATTTACATAACTAAAAACCATGTCTTTGATGGTTATGGAGGTGCACTTGGAGCACTTGCTTTTATTGCCTTGCTGACTACTATGGGTTTTGCCATGGCAGTTTCTAACCCGACTAAAATTAAGCGTAAGGTTGTTGTGGTGTGGCAGAGGGTTTTTGGTTCTGGAGAATAGGTTTTTGATTGTTTTGGAACAACGAGCATGTTGATATTTTCTGTGATTCGGGCTTTTAATTACGTAGGTTTTAAAATATATAAACAATATCAAAACGTCTTGTTAAACCTTCTACATCCATTTAATTAATCCATATTTTTGCATATTGAAAATTGAGAATTATGCAAAACAATAAAACCCTAAATTACATAAAAGACGTATTAAAAAACATGCCAAAAGACTGGCTAGAATTAACAACACATAGACTAGATATTTACAACGAGAAATTAGCTAAAACACAGTTTTTAGATGAGTTTGAGTTGTTATTTAATGCCAATAACACGGAGCCATCGGCATTACGTGAATTACCAACCGCTTACGATTATATTCGTTTAGGGCATCCCTTATCTTGTGTTTTAGAATGGGCTATTGCCAAGTTGCATGGACTACAACCAGAGCAAGTGATTAGTTTTTCGTCACAAACAGTTCCTGTGTTGTCTATTTTGAGAACTAACTTATTAGAAGACAAAAAGACCCAAATTGTATATACAGGCGAACTTCCAGAATTTTTCGATGCTGATATCATCAAGCAGGTTTATGGTTATAATTTCGATGTTATAAAAATTGATAGTGCAGATGCTATTTTAGAGTTTAAAGGCAGTACTATTTTTATTTCACAGCAAGAGGACATTTCACATATTGAGGACAATGTAAATATTGATTTTTATATCAATCTTCACGCACATCTTGGAAGTGTACTCATCGTTAATGGCAGTCACAACGACCATTATATTTCAGACATTCAGCATGTGAGACGTCGCGAAACAATTGCTATGACTCCTGCCAATTGTCTAGTCGCTTTAAAAGCGTTAACCGAACACACTCCGATTACCAATGAAGACAGTGACTTTGAAGCAAACAAAGCAAGTGTGTTAAACTCCATTAAGGAGATTAACAGCACAACGTCTCAGCCTTTAGTCGGTTCTAGCGGATTGTCGGTGCAGTATGCCATTATGATGGGCTTGGTAGACTATTCCTTAGAACACCATAAAGGCAAAGCGATTAAATTTGTAGTGCCACCGAATTGTTACGGAGGAACCAATGACCAAGCCAGACGTGTTGCGGCCTGTTTAGATCATGTGGAAGTGGTTGATTTACCAGTCGATGGTGATAATGATATGGTGCAAAGTATCCATACCGTTTTAGACAAAATTGCCCACGACGATGCTATTCCTTATATCATTGCTGAAATCCCAACCAACCCACGTGTTGAAGTTCCGGATTTACAAAAATTAAAAGAAGCCTTGAGCGAAGAACGTAAAACGGCTTCTGGAGACATCGCGATAGATCCTGTGTTTATATTAGATCAAACCTTTTGTCCGAATGTGCACTTTTTAGGTGAAGGTGAAATATTATCTACAGTACGCACGATTTCTTATGCGAGTGGTTCTAAATTCCCGAGTGGTGGAAAATGTACAGCGGGTTATATTGTAGGAAATACTAAAGCAGATGCTTTAATGGGTAAAATTGCATTACATCTCACGCTTTGCGATAATGAGGCGACTGCGCTTCAATACGAGATATTAGCTAAGCAATTACCATCCATGAATCAGCGTATTGCGGAGGCGTATAAAAACACACGTGAGTTTGTGAATTTTATTCATGACACCTTACCAGAAGCGAAAATCAATTTTGTGTCGGAAGAATTGGCAGCACAAGGATTTACTCCTTCAGTGTTTTCATTAGACCTTCCTACAAAAGGAAATACTCCTGAAGAAAAAGAAACTTATAAACGTGCTTTAAATCATAGATTAATCAATTTAATGATTACTGAAATCCCTAACGAAAGCAAGTATTGCGTGAGTTACGGACAATTAAAAGGCTGTTATTGGACGATTCCTGCAACCTCAACACAAGGTACCACAAAAGAAGGTGACAAAGATTATATTGCACGTGTGTCCTTATCTCCAGATTTAGATTTGGAAAAGCATAAAGCGGTGTTTTTAGAATTTGTTTCTAAAATTTAAGAATCACTGAACCTGTCCTAGCACATCATTTCGAGTGTTTATTGATTCGAAGTGCAACAAAGAATACATGAATGTATCGAGAACTATTAGATTGACTAAAGGTTCTCGGTACATTTTTTTTTAAGACTAAATTATTCACTAGTTGTTATTCTGAGGGAAGCACAACCGAAGAAGCTGAATCTACTATTAACATCTTGGGTAATTGAAATGCTTCGCTCTATTCTGAATGACAGCAGTACTCAAAAGATACTTTCCCTTATAATATATCTAACATTTAAGCTAATGTGACAAATGTCACATTTTAACCCAAAAACCCATCGTAAATTTACGATAAGAGCTATGAAAAGAAGTTTAGAAACCATAGAGTACCAAAAAAATACCGAAGCCTTAGCCAAATTTGCTAAAGCATTAGGACATCCAACACGGATTGCCATATTGAAGCATCTCAAAAATCAATCGTGTTGTTTCACAGGAGATTTAGTAGATGTCTTTCCGTTGGCACAATCTACAGTATCTCAACATTTAAAAGAATTGAAAAATGCGGGTTTAATTCAAGGCGAATTAGAATCACCTAAAATAAAGTACTGTATTAATCACGATAACTGGAAAATTGCAAAAGCATTGTTTCAAGATTTTTTTGATTGATATTTTTTTTCAAAACCCTATCGTCTATTGGCGATAAACAAATAATTGTATTATGAGTAAAGTAATTAAAATATTAGGAACCGGATGCCCAAAATGTAAATCAATGACCAATGTGGTTAAAGACGTCGTTAAAGAACACAACATTGATGCGACTATTGACAAAGTTGAGGACATCATGGAAATTATGAAATTCAACATTATGACAACTCCTGCTTTAGTCATCGATAATGTTGTTACCATAAAAGGTAGAGTCCCTTCAAAAGACGAAGTATTGAAACTTTTAAATTAAAATGAACGGTTATGAATTATCAAATCAAAGCCTCTTCCCTATCTAATGAAGATGCTATTATTCATATTAAAGCATCAGATATAGATTTTGGCACAACGTCTAAAACCACTGAAGTTTTACCCAATCCTGCCGAATTATTCTTAGGTTCATTTGCCGCTTGTATGCTTAAAAATGTAGAACGTTTTTCTACTATGATGAAATTTAGCTACATCAAAACAACGCTTAATGTTAGTGCCACACGTCTCGACAATCCGCCACGAATGGAAAACATCAATTATGATTTAACCATTTACACCAAGGACGATAAATTGAACGTGGAATTATTAAAAAAGAATATTGAAAAGTTTGGAACTATTTACAATACCATCAAATTATCCTGTTCTATTTCTGGCACCATTAAAACCATAAAAAATGTTTAATTGGTTACAACATTTTGCCGATTGGTTCATCTATTCTGTCTTAGGCATTGGTGCCGAAACCCATTTAGGAGTGGCACTCAATTTCTTTGTGTACGATACGCTTAAAATTCTGATTCTGCTTTTCGTTATCGTTTTTATCATGGGCATTGTAAATGCTTATTTCCCCATTGAACGCCTTAAAGATTATCTGAATAAAAAAAAGCTTTACGGTTTAGAGTACTTTTTCTCTTCCGTTTTTGGAGCCATAACACCGTTTTGTTCCTGCTCTTCGGTTCCATTGTTTATTGGTTTTGTACAAGGCGGCATTCCTTTAGGTGTCACCTTTTCGTTTTTAATCACCTCACCATTAGTAAATGAAGTTGCCGTAGCCATGTTTATAGGTATGTTTGGTGTAAAAGCCACATTAATTTATGTTGCTTCAGGTATTTTATTAGGTACGATTGGAGGTTGGCTTCTTGGTAAATTTAACCTTGAACCCTTACTATCCGATTGGGTAAAACAGATTCTCAAAAACAAAATGCAACAAGCCCAATTTGAAGAAGAACGTAAAACGTTTTACCAACGCTTACCTGAAATTACAAACGGAGCTTGGGATATTGTAAAAAGCGTTCTCCTCTATGTCATTATTGGTATTGCTATTGGAGCAGCCATGTATGGCTATGTTCCAGAAAACTTTTTTAGTGCGTATTTAGGTGGTGGAGAATGGTGGACTGTACCTATTGCCGTGTTAGTTGCCGTACCAATCTATGCCAATGCAGCAGGTATTGTGCCTGTGATTCAAGTTTTTGTTGCTAAAGGAGTGCCTTTGGGTACAGCTATCGCTTTTATGATGGCAACCGTAGGTTTATCTATTCCTGAAGCCACCTTGCTAAAAAAAGTAATGTCCTTAAAATTGATTGCCATCTTTTTTGGTGTTGTTACGCTTTGTATAATACTTTCAGGTTACGTCTTTAACATCTTATTATAAATCTACACAGAAATGGTAATAGATAATTAAATCATTGGTGCGTTTTATATCAAGCTTGTATGATGTTATTATTTTCATCGGATTATTACAACAAACACTATTCATTATTTTTAATGCGTTCAACTTCTATACAAGACAACGCTACATAAGAAGATAAAGATTATATTGCACGCTGCGTTGTCGTATGCTATAAGTTTTAGCATTTTTCATAAGCATGTTTCTTTGTGATTTATGGAGAGCATACAGCATATTTGGTTACGCTTCTTAATGACAAAACATATAATAAGAGAATTGAAATGGAAATTTTAGAGTGGATACAAGATTGGTTCAAAAGCAATTGTGATGGAGACTGGGAAAAAGGTGAAGTGATTCAAATTACCACATTAGACACACCAGGTTGGGAAGTTGAAATTGATATCTCTAAAACATCTATAGCCAATTTAGAAATCAAATGGATTCTTAACGAAATCAATAGACAAGATTGGTATGGTGTAAAAGTTGAAAATTCAAAATTCTTCGCAGCAGGTGATGCTAGCAAACTTATTTTCTTGTTAGATCTATTTAAGCAGATGATTGATAAGATTGAGAATGAGTAATAGTATATAAACGTATTCAATGCGTTCGATAATTGGAAAATAAAAGTCTCTGTATATTTATGTACAATAACCAATTAGAGAAACAAAAAGATATTTGACTTGCAAGCAGATTTAAAAACCCACAGAATTACATGTTATAAATGTATGAGGCCTTCAAGCACATGTATTTGTAAACATATTAGCCCATTTCAGACTAAGACGCGCTTTATTATTCTTATGCACCCAAAGGAGTACAAAAAAGAAAAAAACGGCACGGGACATATGACTAATCTTCAACTTGAAAATTCAGAAATTATAGTTGGTATAGATTTTACCAATAATAAACGTGTGAATGACATACTCTCTAATGAAAAAAGTGCTTTCTTACTTTATCCAGGAAAAGATAATTTCAACTTATCCATGAGAAAAAGTTCTGAAATAAATTCTTTTATGGGTGGCACTCCACACATCTTCATTCTTGATGGTACATGGCCTTGCGCTCGCAAAATGCTTAAATTAAGTAAGAACTTACAAAAACTAAAAAGAGTAAGTTTTGATAATAAAATAAAATCAAAATTTATTATTAAGCAGCAACCAGAATCGCTTTGTTTGAGTACTATTGAGTCCGTTTATACGGTTTTAAATTTACTAAAAGAAGGTAACGTAGAACAATGCGAAACAAAGGACTTCCTTATTCCTTTTGAAAAAATGATTGATTATCAGCTCGACTATATTCTAAACCCAAATAGTAAAAACTATTGTCCAAAGGCAAACAGAGACATTAGTCCTAAGAATATCTATAAGACAAAGACGCAAAGAAATACTGTTTTTGAACAAGAAGAGATCTAATTACTAAATAGATAATAGCGCTTTAAAAAAGTGCTTTCACCTCATCAAAATCCAAACCACCATAATTACCCGAACTCATTAATAACAAACTCTTATTATCAAATTTTTGAGAAAACAAGAAGTTTTTAAAGTCTTCTGGATTAGTATAAATGATTAAATCATCGCGCTCAAAAGCATTTGCGATTTGTGTTTCTGTAACTTCTTCTAGTTTCTTAATTTCTACAGCATGTGGAGAATAGAACACAACAGCAACATCTGCAGCATCTAAAGCTCCTTTATATTCTTTTAGGAATTCGGCATTAAGGCTACTATAGGTATGTAACTCTAAACACGCCACCAAAGTACGATCGCTGTATTGTTCTTTAACCGCTTTGGTTGTGGCTTCTACTTTACTTGGAGAGTGTGCAAAATCTTTATAAGCTACGCTTGTCATAGATTCGGCAATTTTCTCTAAACGTTTGCTTGCTCCTTTAAACGTAGAAATGGCTTCGTAGAAATCGTCTTCATCGATGCCCATGTGTTGACAAATCCATTTGGCACCAGCTAAATTATTTAAGTTATGCGCTCCAAAGACTTCAATTGGCATTGGACCTTCTGGAGTTTCTAAAAATGTTTCACCATCTTCAACCGTATATTCTGGAGTTTTATATGCTATTTTCCGAATCTGATTTTCTGAAGCTTCCACTACACGTTTGACTTCAGGATCTTCTTCGTTATAATTAATACTTCCACCTGTCACAATAGAATCTACAAAGATGCTAAACTGCTCCACGTAATTTTCATACGTAGGAAAGACATTAATATGATCCCAAGCAATACCACTCAACAACGCAATATTTGGTTTGTACAAATGAAATTTTGGTCGCATATCTATAGGCGAACTTAAGTACTCATCACCTTCTAACACCATAAAATCATTGTGTTCTGTGAGTTTTACCATCACATCAAAACCTTCAAGCTGTGCACCAACCATATAATCCACATCTCTATTATGATAATGCATCACGTGCAAAATCATAGAAGTAATGGTTGTTTTTCCATGACTTCCGCCAATAACCACACGTGTTTTATTTTTGGCTTGTTCGTATAAGAATTCTGGATAACTATAGATTTTCAAACCGAGTTCCTGAGCCTTTAATAGCTCCGGATTATCCGCTTTAGCATGCATACCTAAAACTATCGCCTCTAAATCTGAAGTGATTTTTTCAGGATACCAACCAAAAGCATCTGGCAATAAGCCTTTAGCTTCTAATCTCGATTTTGAAGGCTCGAAAATGGTATCGTCGCTTCCTGTAACTTTATAACCTTTATTGTGAAGTGCTAAGGCCAAATTGTGCATTGCTGCACCACCAATAGCGATAAAATGTACGTTCATAGTATCCTTAAATGTATACCGTAAAAATACTATAAGTTTTTTGAAATGAGAATTTATCAAACAAGGTTCTCGATACGATTTTCTCATTCCACAAAAATCACTTGCACTGACACAAAAACGAAATACGAAACATAATCTATACGTCAGTAAGAATGTTTCTTAATTCAAAGTTTAAAAAAAAAAAAAAAAATGTATTGAGAAGAAGGTATAAATTAAATCGTCTCCTTAAATTCCTTAAACACATCAATATCAGGTAAGCCTGAAATCGCTTTATTTATCCAAACTAAAGCTTCTGTTTTATTATTCTTGTGTTTATAGATTTGTGCTAAGCGATAATAAGCCCATTCTTTAGGCACACCATCTTTTGCCGAATGGTTAGACAAATACGTTTTAAGGCATTTTTCACCTTTCTCTAATTGAATATTATAATCTGCGCACACCTTACCAATTTGATAGTGCATTGCATTACGCTGGTGTTTATCTTTAGCTTCTTCTAAATTACCTATAGCTTTTTCTGGCTGTTCTTGTCCTTCGTAAAATTCAGTTAACTTTTCATAACAGGTGACAGAACCACCTACTTTTATAGCAAGTCTGTAATATTTTTCAGCGAGCTCTGGTTCGTCATCATACTCATAAACATAGCCTTTTGCTAAATAACCATCAACTTTAGATAATTCCTCTAATTGTTCTGCATACATTAAAGCTTTAGAAAAACTTCCTCCAACAATACCAGGAAGCGAAACATACAATTCTACCAAAGCCCAACGTGTGTCAATATGTTGGGGATCCAGTTGAGCTGCTTTTAAAAATGATTGTTTAACATCTCCAATAATGCCAAGCGCTTTAATTTTACTTATGCTCAAGGCTTTCATTCCCAAAGCACCTCCATATTTATAGTGATAGTTAGCATTATTTGGTCGTTTTTGCTTTAAAATTTGATATTGCGCAATAGCCTTATCCCATTTTTTCTGATGGCCATAAGCATCACCTAAAAGTTCTATTCCTTTTAAGTCGTTTGGATTTGACTCTAAAAATGCAGTCATTTCATTTTGAGCCTTTACAAATTGCTTTTTAGCTATAAACGCTTCCGCATTCGCTATTGAAGTTTGTGAATAACAGAACGACGACAGCATTAAAACAAACAAATATCTAATCATATAATTATTAAATCTTTAGACAAAAATACAATTTAATAACGCTCGGTTTCCTCAACAAATTGTTAACTTCACTCATCTAAATAAGACTTTTACTCATTAGACCTTTTTTTGGAATACCTTTTGAAGGTATTTTGTAGAAAATGATCACAGTTAAACTAAAGATTACCACATTTACGGAAAACACTATGAAAAACTATATCTCTATACTCATGCTCATTTGCTTTGCTTCTTTTTCTAATGCTCAAAATGAATTTGAAAATCAATGGAAAGAAGTGGATAAGCTCGAAAGCGAAGGCCTTACCAAAAGTGCTTCTGATTTGGTTGAAACCATCTATCAAAAAGCGATTAAAACCAAAAACACTCAACAACGTATCAAAGCATTATTACATATTAGTAAATATATGCTCATCCTTGAAGAAGATGCACAACTCAACATCGTAAATCGTTTTAAATCTGAAATTGAGTCTTCAAAAAGTAATGTAACTAAGCCCCTATTGGAAAATATGCTAGCAACCATATATTGGCAATATTTTCAGCAAAATCGCTACCAATTTTATAATCGCACCAAAACGTCTCAAAAAGTGAGTGATGATTTTAGAACCTGGGATTTAGAAACTTTATTTAGTGAAATTCACACCTATTTTCAACGTTCACTTAGCAATGACACACTACTTCAACAAGAATTATTAACTAATTATTCTACACTTTTAATTGAACAAGACAACTCTAAAGATTATCGTCCAACATTATACGATTTACTAAGTCATAATGCACTAAACTTTTATAAAACAGATGAAAATAGTATTACACAGCCTGCATACAAATTTAGTATTGATAACAAAGCATTTATTTCAGATAGTGAGCGTTTTATCACTATAGATTTATCATCTAAAGACACATTATCACTTCAACGCAATGCCTTAAAAATCTATCAAAATTTAATAAAGTTTCATAAAAAGAATAAAGCGACTAAAGCTTTTGTAGATATAGACATTGAACGACTAAATTTTGTAAAACAACATGCTGTATTTTCTAATGTAGACCATTTACTTCTGGAAACTTTAAGGTCTAAATCAAACGCATTAGCATCTTCTGAATTATCGACTTTATATGATTTTGAAATTGCTACAGTATATTATACACAAGGTAACTCTTACAATAACACTATTAAAGACAGTGAAGACAACACCAAAAACCGCTGGAAACTAAAAGAAGCACTACAACTTTGTAATTTGGCAATTTCTAAATTCCCAAATAGTGTTGGTGCTCTAAAATGCAAGGTTTTAATTGAGCAAATACAACAAGCTAATTTACAATTACAGACTGAAGAATTTATTAGTAATAACTCTCCTTCAAAAATCTTAGTGACCTACAAGAATTTAGACGCTTTAGATTTTAAAATATATAAAATTTCACAAAACCAATTAGAACGTTATAATCAAATTTACAGAGCGAAAGAGAAGCGTGATTTTTTTAACAAACTGAATCCTGTTGAAACATTTTCAAGAGCATTAAAAACCGAAGGTGATTATCAAAGTCACAGCACAGAAATTATATTACCACATCTAGAAAATGGTCTATACTTAATTAAAACAAATACAAATTCTGAACATGACGTTTTTGCAACAGCCCATATTCAAGCTACAAATTTAGCATTGGTTGAAAGCTCAGAAAACGACACGCATTTGTATCAAGTTATCCATAGACAAAATGGTAAACCTTCAGCCTATGCAGAAGTTGAATTATCGTATGCAAACAACAGAAATAATAAGCGTTCAACAAAGTACTTTACAACAGACCGTTTTGGTAAGTTCGAATTTAAAAAGAACACCAACTACTATAGAGATGTTCAAATTAAGGTTAAAACTAAGGATGAGACGGGTTACTTTGGAGACTTCTATATTAATAGAAAATACGACCAAAACAAAAATAACGACACACAATACCGCAACTTTTTATTCACAGACAGAAGTATATACAGACCAGGCCAAACCGTTTATTTTAAAGGTATCGCAACCAAATCTAAAGACGGAAAAACGGAAGTATCAGCTCATGAGGTTTCAAAATTAAGATTGAAAAATGTGAATGGTGAAGTTATAAGCGAACTTTTATTAAAAACCAATGCTTTTGGCTCAGTACATGGTGAGTTTGTTTTACCTAATGATGGCTTAACTGGTAATTTTAGCATTGATATGTTTTCACATAGTTACGGCTACACATACATATCAGTTGAAGAATACAAACGACCGAAGTTCAAACCAGAATTTCAACCCATTACAGAAACTTACAAAGTAAACGATAGCATTACAGTAAACGGAACGGCAATCGCTTTTGCAGGTAGTAATATTACAGATGCGAAAGTAGCATATCGTGTAAAACGAAATGTAAGATTTCCGAGTTGGTATTATTGGAGACGTCCCTATTTTAATGCGGAAGCTCAAGAAATCACTTTTGGAGAGACCAAAACAAATGCTAAAGGAGAATTTGAAATTACATTTAAAGCACTTCCTGATGAAAGTGTTTCTAAAGACAATCTTCCTGTTTTTAATTATGAAATCACAGCAGATGTAACAGATATTAATGGCGAAACTCGTTCTACATCTACCATTGTTAATGTTGGTTACCATGCCATGACACTCAATATAGTTGCTCCTCAGAAAATTGATAAAGCTCAAAAAGACGTTGAATTCACTTTAACGTCTCAAAATCTTAACGGACAATTTGCACTAGCAAAAGGACAATTAAAAATATATAAACTGAAGGCGCCAAATCGTGTTTTAAGAACACGGCCTTGGCAAGCCCCAGATTACCAAACACTTTCTGAAGCTGAATTTAAAACACTATTCCCTAACGAACCGTATAATAATGAAGAGCAATTAACCAATTGGGCAAAAGGCGACGAAGTTTTTAGCACCGAATTTGATACCGAAAAAGAAAAAAACATCATCTTAAAAAGGTTAAGTAAATGGGAATCCGGCCAATATATTATTGTCGCAGAAAGCCAAGATAAATTTGGACAACCCATAAAAGACCAAGTCTTTACATCGTTATTTAGTGATAAAGACAAGACCATAGCAGATAACCAAATCTATGAAGCACAGTTAGATAAAGACACTTACGAAATTAATTCGATGGCAAAATTAACCTTAGGTTCGGCCGCTGAGAACATCACAGTTACTGTAGAAATTGAAAAGGACAACACAATTATAATGACACAGTTAGTCCAACTCAACAATTCTAAAAAAACAATTAGTATCCCTATAACAGAAGGTGATTTAGGCGGCTTTACAGTACACACGTCATTTGCCGCTTTTAACGAATATAAATCTCAAAGTTTTAATATCAATGTACCTTATCCGAGTACTGCTTTAGACATTGAAACCACCACTTTTAGAGATAAATTACAACCAGGACAAGATGAAACTTGGAGTTTTAAAATTAAAGGACCAAAAGGAGATAAAGTATCTGCAGAATTATTGACCAGTATGTATGATGCCTCTTTAGACGAATTTAAAGGACATAACTGGGGTTTTAATCCTATAAACAACCCTACTTATTATGGAAAAATAAACAAAAATTCTAGACAAAGTTTTGGTAATACTAATTTTAAATTATTCAATAATTTTAATCGTTCTAGCTATTATCCAAACCAAAGACGCGATGCACTAAATTGGTTTGGGTTTTATTTTGGGAATAATCACAGGTACTTAAGTAGAAGTAAAAGACTTTCTTCGCCAGAAGCCGTGGCAATGGTTTCTGATTCTGCAGAACTTGAAGAAGTCGTAGCTGTTGGTTATGGAACAAAAGCTGATCCAGAATATCAATTCACTAGCAACAAAACAAAGATGGTTCCTGACTCTACTTCGATAGTAGGAGCAACACATATGGAAATACATGGATTACCAGAAGAAACCATCCAAATAAGAAAAAACCTAAACGAAACCGCGTTCTTCTTTCCACAATTACAAACCGACAAAGATGGCAATGTAAGTTTCAACTTTAAAGCACCAGAAGCCTTAACCAAATGGAAACTGCAACTCTTAGCTCATACTAAAACTTTAGAAAGTGGAAGTACACAATTGACTACAGTAACACAAAAGGAGTTAATGGTGATGCCTAATACACCACGTTTTTTACGAGAAGGCGATAAAATTACAATTAGTACTAAAATTGCAAATCTTACCGACAATGAATTATCTGGAATGGCTCAATTGATATTAACTGATGCTGTGACCGGGAAGTCCATTGATGCAGAACTTTCAAATTATAGTAACTCCTCTCCTTTTGTAGTTGATGCCAAAGGCAATACGCAAGTTTCTTGGAATTTAGAGATTCCGGAAGGTATACAAGCAGTACAATATAAAATTATTGCTAAAGCTGGCGATTTTAGTGATGGTGAGCAAAATGCCTTACCTGTTTTATCTAACAGAATGCTAGTTACGGAAACGCTACCAATGTGGATACGTTCTAATCAAACAAAAACATTCATTTTAGATAAACTGAAGAATACTACCTCAACAACACTGAGTCATCATAAATTAACTTTAGAAATGACATCGAATCCAGCGTGGTATGCTGTGCAAGCCCTACCTTATTTAATGGAATATCCTTATGAGTGTAATGAGCAGACTTTCTCGCGTTACTATGCCAATGCATTAGCGCAACATATTGTACAATCGAATCCTAAAATTGAAGCGGTTTTCAATCAATGGAAATCGACTGACGCATTACTTTCAAATTTAGAAAAGAACCAAGAATTGAAATCATTATTGATTGAAGAAACCCCTTGGTTACGTGATGCACAGTCTGAAACCGAACAGAAAAAACGCATTGCCTTATTATTCGACCTAAATAAAATGAATAACGAATTACAATCTGCCATAAGAAAACTAAAAAACAACCAACACAGTTCTGGAGCTTGGCCTTGGTTTAATGGTGGACGCGACAATCGCTACATCACGCAACATATTATTGCTGGTTTTGGGCATTTGAAACAACTAAATGTCAGCCTGAGCGTAGTCGAAAGTTCTATGATCGAAAACGCCATAGACTATTTAGATGCCGAATTTGTTAAAGAATATAAAGACATCAGAAAGTACAACAAGGATGCTGATTTAAGCAAGGATCATTTGTCGCATACCCAATTGCATTATTTATACACACGAAGTTTTTATCCTGAAATAACTCCTTCTAAAGAGGTTCAAAATATTATGGATTATTACCAAGGACAGGTTCAGAAATATTGGTTATCGCGTTCATTATACGCGAAAGGCTTAATGGCTTTAACCATGCATAGAACAGACGACACAAAAACGGCTGGTAAAATTGTAAAATCATTAAAAGAAAACAGTATTACCTCAGAGGAATTAGGCATGTATTGGAAAACCAACACCAACTCATGGCACTGGTACCAAGCACCAGTTGAAACACAAGCCTTAATGGTGGAAGTGTTTTCGGAAATTGGTACAAGTATACAAAGCGAAGCAAAAAATCTCGAGGTTGTAGACAATCTAAAAATATGGTTACTTAAAAACAAGCAGACCAACAGTTGGAAAACGACTAAAGCAACAACCGAAGCCGTTTATGCATTATTATTACAAGGAAGTGATTGGCTTAGCGTTACAGAACAAGTAGACGTTAAAGTTGGTAATGAAACCATTTCACCTTCAACATTAGAAAACGTAAAAGTAGAAGCTGGCACAGGGTATTATAAAACCTCTTGGAATGGTTCTGAAATTAAACCAGAACAAGCCGATGTTACCATTACTAAAAAAGGTGAAGGCATTGCTTGGGGAGCTTTATATTGGCAATATTTTGAAGATTTAGACAAAATAACTTCAGCTGAAACTCCTTTAAAGTTAAGTAAAAAGTTGTTCTTAAAATCGAATACCGATAAAGGTGAAGAAATCACCGAAATCACCTCTGCAAGTCAATTAAAAGTAGGGGATTTAATTAGAGTTAGAATTGAATTGAGAACCGATCGCACTATGGAATTTGTACATCTTAAAGACATGCGCGCTGCTGGTTTAGAACCTGTAAATGTATTATCGCAGTACAAATGGCAAGATGGTTTGGGGTATTATGAAAGCACCAAAGATGCGGCCACCAATTTCTTTATGGACTATTTACCAAAGGGGGTTTATGTCTTTGAATATGATTTACGAGTGAGTAATGCTGGTAATATGAGTAATGGCATTAGCACTATTCAGAGTATGTATGCACCAGAGTTTAGTAGTCATAGTGAAGGCGTTAGAATTTCAGTAAACTAACAGTTAATATTCTAAATTAAAAAAAAGAGGCTTCTAATTGAAACCTCTTTTTTTCTATACTTTACTTATCCTTTACTTGGAGGCGTGGTAGGCCTTACTTCTATTTTACTTGGTAGAGTTCTTGGATTCATTTTTAATAAATCAATGACCAATTCACCAATATCTTCACTTTGAATTTTCCAAGCTTGTTCATCATTTGGCACATTACCATTAAAATGCGTCGATACAGAACCAGGCATGATTGTACTTACTTTAATTCCGTATTGTCTTAAATCTAGCATCACTGCCTGTGTAAATCCTGTTACACCAAATTTACTCGCATTGTATGCAGAACCACTAGCAAAGAAGTTAGCGCCAGCTAAACTTGAAATGGTAATATAATAACCTTTTGATTTTTTGAGTTCTTGAACACTAGCCTTAATAGAATTAAACACTCCAGTAAGATTTGTATCAATGGTGTCATTCCACTGTTCTGTTGTTAAATCCTCAATACTTGCAAAATGCCCCAAACCAGCATTAGCTATAACAATATCTAACTTGCCAAATTTTGACACTGCTTGTTGTACGGCTGCTTCCTGACTATCTAGTCGTCTTACATCGGCTTCAACTCCTATTATAGCATCTAATTTATTTGTTTTTGCTGCCAATTCTTGAGCTGCACTTTCAGCTGAATTCTGATGCCTACTTGTAATAACTACTTTTACTCCTTTATTTAATAATGCTTCTGCAACACCATAACCGATACCTTTTGTACCACCTGTAATAAGTGCTACTTTTCCTTTTAATGCTTCCATTTCTTTTGAATTTCAGTTGACACCAAAATTACAAAACACTGAAACAACGTTGAAGTTAAAACTGTTATGAAAATGATAAAATTACTTTTCTAACTTAGGAGGATAGCTTGCAAAAATTTTTTCCACTAAAGCCTCAAACTGTGCCTCACGTTTCTCTGGTGTTGCATTAGGATTATAACTACTTTCACTCACGGCTTGCCAAAACATTCCTGTTTTAGAATCATCAACAAATTCAATAACAATTTCTCGCGTTTGCTTATTCATTCCTACAGGAATTCCTATAGCAACTCCACCTCCAACGTGTCCGCCGCCACCTCCAACACCAATACCAACATTACTTTGGTTTCGGCTTTGGATCTCTTGACTTTGTATATCGATATAAAAATCAGGGTAATCTGATTTTAACAACCCCATTGTTTTGAGCTTTTTATCCATAGCTCTGATTAAGCGTTTCGTATCTAATTCGCTTAAACCCGTTTTCATGTCATCAAAATAATTATAACTCTTGTAATTACTAAATTCTGTTGACTTTTCGTAATCGTAGTTGACTATTGTACCACATGAGGTGATAAAAAATACTATAAATAGAAACGTTAACTTTTTCATCTTTTTAGTTTAAAGATACTAAAAACGCATTACGCTTTTATCACAAGTTTTGTTAAACTCCCTTGCTTAGTCGTAATTTTAATAAAATAAACTCCCGATTGAAAAGCTGTTAAATCTAATTTATGCGTGTTTGTTTCTAAGATTTTTTCGCCAGTACTTGAATATATTTTTAAGCTTTCAAAATTCTCATTATTGAGACCATCAACAAATAGAATTCCAGATACGGGATTGGGATAAATTTTAAATAATTCCTCTTCAACTTCACCTAGAGATAAGCTTTCACACGCTATTTCAACTTCAGCATTTGAATTGCAACCCAAAGCATTATTCTCAATTAAAATAGCATTATTCTCAATTAAACTACACACCAAATCATTCTCACAAACCGCAAGTTGGGCATTATTAATAATCTCTGCCGTCAACGAATTATTCAATTGCGCTGTGTTCAATCTAGAAATATCAGATAGACTTGCGTGTTCTCTGATGTATAAAACAGGGTCTTGAACTAATCCTCCAATAATATTTAGATTCTCATTTAAACCATTCAAGTCAGATAACAGATCGTTGTTTTCTAAATATAATGTGATAAACTCAGTTATATTCCCGGCTCCTTCCAAAGATGTTAAAGCAGACATATCTCTAACTAAAAACACCACAGGAACATTAACTGTATAATTATTTAAAAATAATATGTCCTGAAACATTGGGTTGTTATCTATAACGATAAAAGCATCTTGTTCGCTCAAACCCGTAATTGTAATAGCGTCTAAGCCTTGCATATTACTAAGAGAAGTATCATTAATAAGAAGACTTCCTACGGCATTTATCTGAGACAATGGAGAGAGATCTACAATATCATTTCCTTGAATAATAAGAAATCCTTCAATAGCCTGACAATTTGGGTATTGAACTTCGAAATTATCTACAGCAGATTGTCCAAATAATACAACATCTCCTTCAGGACATTGTCCAAAACTAGCTGTAAAAAAGACTAGTGCTATAAGGTTTAAAAATGTTTTCATATCGAATAAGTCAAAAAGGTTTGTATTAATGTTTTAAGGCAACTATTTCTTCTCCTCGTTTGGTTCTACTGCTTTGGTTAGAGAAGACGAAATAATACCTGTTGGAATGGCTACAACTCCCAAACCAATTAACAGTATAAAAAAGGTAAAAATGCGACCACCAACAGTAATTGGATATACATCACCATAACCAACTGTTGTTAAGGTAACAATAGACCACCAAAGACTTGAAAACACAGAAGAAAAATGTTCTGGTTGGGCTTCGTTTTCAAAATAATAAATTCCAACTGCGGCAAAATAAATGAGCATTATAGTGATAATCATAAAGAGGATTATTTGCTCTTTAGCTAACTTCATGGCATTAGCAAAATGACGCATTGCTTTATTATAACGAACTAATTTGAATAATCTAAACAAGCGGAACATTCTCAATAGACGCAACGATCTTAAGTCAATTCCAAAAGACAAATAAAATGGTAAGATTGCTAGAAAATCAATAATTCCGAAAAAACTGAAAATAAATTTCAGCTTATTATCTGCAACATAAATACGTGCTAAATACTCAAAAGTAAAAACAATAACACAAAATGCTTCAATAGCATTTAAAACCACTTTAGTTTGTGGTTTTAAATCGGGCAAGGTTTCAATTGAAAAAGTAACTACCGAAAATATAATTAAAAACTGAATAAAATAAGCAAAGCGTTTACTCTTTTTAGTACCATTGAGCTCTACTAAATTTTTAAGGTAGTTTTTCATCTTAATGCTCAAACATTAATCATTCAACAACTTCCAAAGTTTATCTTTTAACTCTGTTAATCCTTGGTGTGCTAAAGAAGAGATAAACATATATTCTGCTTTTAAGTCTTTATCTAGAATGGTCGATATTTCAGATTTCAACTCATCATCTAGCATATCAGATTTTGAGATTACAACGAGACGTTCTTTGTCTAGCATTTCAGGATTATAACGTCTTAATTCGTCTTCTAAAATTTCGTATTGTTCTACTATATCTTTGGCATCTGCAGGAATTAAAAACAATAGAATTGAATTTCGTTCAATATGTCTTAAAAAGTAGTATCCTAAACCTTTTCCTTCTGCTGCACCTTCTATAATACCAGGAATATCTGCCATTACAAAAGATTTAAAATCGCGATATTCTACAATACCTAAATTTGGTTTTAAGGTTGTAAACTCGTAATCGGCAATTTTAGGTTTTGCAGAAGTTAATACAGATAATAAGGTTGATTTCCCTGCATTAGGAAAACCTACTAACCCAACATCAGCTAAAACTTTAAGCTCTAAAGTAATATCTTTTTCTTCAAGTGGAATTCCGGGTTGTGCATAGCGTGGAGTTTGGTTTACTGAACTTTTAAAATGCCAGTTACCACGACCTCCCATACCTCCTTCAACGACTATTCTTTCTTCCCCATCTTCGGTAATTTCAAATAGAATCTCATCTGTTTCAGAATCACGTACAACCGTTCCTAAAGGCACTTCAACATAGACATCTTCTCCATCTGCACCTGTACTTCTACCAGAACTACCATGTGCACCATGACCAGCTCTAAAGTGCCTCTTAAATTTCAAGTGAATAAGTGTCCAAAGGTTAGAGTTTCCTCTTAAAATCACGTGACCTCCTCTACCGCCATCACCGCCATCTGGTCCACCTTTAGCAATATATTTTTCGCGATGTAAATGCGACGAGCCCTTACCTCCATTTCCGGAAGTAACATGCATTTTTACGTAGTCAACAAAATTTCCTTCAGTCATATTCATTTCCCACCAAAGTGGGAATCTTTTTAGTTAGATTCCTATTTTAGTAGGAATGGTAATTTATAATTTATCTATTACAGTACTTAAACGCACTGTAATATCTTCAACACTACCAACACCATCAACACCAAAATATTTATTTTGATCAGTGTAGTAATCTTTTAAAACAGCCGTTTTAGTATAGTATTGTTTTATTCGGTTTCTTATGATACTCTCATCTGCATCATCAGTTCTTCCACTCGTTTCTCCACGTTTAAGTAAACGCTCTACTAAAACCTCATCATCAACCTCTAGAGCCACCATAGCGTCAATTTGAGAATCTTTATCTTCCATTAACGCATCTAAGGCTTTTGCTTGTGCATTGGTTCTTGGAAAACCATCAAATATAAAACCATTAGCACCTGCATTTTTCTCCACCTCTTTATTCAACATATCAATAGTAACCTGATCGGGCACTAATTCTCCTTTATCCATAAAAGACTTAGCTAACATTCCTAAAGCGGTTTCGTTTTTGATATTAAATCTAAAAACGTCACCTGTAGAGATGTGTATTAAATCGTATTTCTCTTTTAGAAAATTAGCTTGTGTTCCTTTACCTGCTCCCGGAGGGCCAAATAGTACTATGTTTGTCATATGTTGTGTTGTTTTTAATTGATATACATCTGGCAAATCTCTTCCTAATCCATTATAATCAAGTCCATAACCAACGATGAACTTATTAGGAATTTCCATACCGACGTAATGAAGTTTAAAGTCTTTATTATAGGCTTCGGGTTTGTAAAACAGCGTTGCAATAATCAATTGCTTTACATTTTCGTTTTCAAAAATACGATGCACTTCTTCCAAAGTGTTTCCTGAATCTATAATGTCTTCTAAAATAACAACTGTACGCCCTGTTAAATCTTGGGTTAATCCAATTAAGCGTTGAATATCTTCTGTAGACTTCACACCTTCATAAGAGGCCAGTTTAATAAAAGTAACTTCACATGGCTTTGGGTATTTTTTTACAAAATCGCTTACTAACATAAACGAGCCATTTAAAATCCCAATAAACACAGGTACTTCGTCGCCTAAATCATCAGCAATACCATCTACCATTTTTTGGACAGCGGTATCTATTTCTTGTTCAGATATAAAAGGTTTGAAGTATAAATCGTGAAGCTTAATCACTTTCTTTTTATTTTAGAGTTGCAAAGATACATATTTGATTGCTTTTTAAGGGATTTTTGATTTAGGAATTTAGAGGGATGTATGATATTTAGCGTATTTTTGCTATAAATTAAGTTGAATCTTTTAAAATATTTCCACTTTCGTGGAAAGTGAACATGAACTATTTTTCTTCAAATTTTAAACTCGGAATTCTTGGTGGTGGCCAACTTGGCAAAATGATGTTATACGATACGCGTAAGTTTGATATTTACACTTGTGTCTTAGATCCTAGTCCTGATGCACCATCACGACTGGCCTGCGACGAATTCACCGTTGGCGATTTATTAGACTACGACACCGTAATTAACTTCGGAAAACAGGTTGATGTATTAACTTTTGAAATAGAAAATGTTAATGTAGATGCTTTAGAAACACTTGAAAAACAAGGTGTAAAAGTGTTTCCTTCGTCTAAAACATTACGAACCATTCAGAATAAAGCGACTCAGAAATTATTTTATCGCGATCATAATATTCCGACAGCAGATTTCTCAAGATTTGCATATACGTCTGAAATTGATGAAGCTGTAGATCATGGAGGCTTAAATTATCCTTTTGTATGGAAAAGCGCTCGATTTGGTTATGATGGCACAGGTGTAAAAGTGGTTAGAAATCTTTCTGACTTAACGGATTTACCAAATGTGGAATGTATTACAGAACAGTTTATTCCATTTAAAAATGAATTAGCTGTAATTGTGGCTAGAAACGCACAAGGAGATGTTAAAACGTATCCGGTTGTTGAAATGGAATTTCATCCTGAAGCCAATCAAGTGGAATATGTGATTTGTCCGGCTAGAATTCCTGATGCTATTGCAAAGAAGGCAGAATCTGTTGCATTAAAAGTAGCAGCAGAATTTAAACATGTGGGTTTATTGGCTGTGGAAATGTTTCAAACTGAAACTGATGACATTTTAGTAAACGAAGTCGCACCAAGACCACATAATTCTGGTCATTATAGTATTGAAGCTAGTTATACCTCACAATTTGAACAACAGATCAGATGTATTTTAGGTTTACCACTTGGCAATACCGAAAGTAAAGTCGCTGGAGTGATGGTGAACCTTGTTGGTGCCGAAAATCATACCGGAAATGTAGTGTATAAAAACATTGAAAAAATTCTTGCAATGGATGGAGTAACACCACACATTTACGGAAAAAAACAAACCAGACCTTTCCGTAAAATGGGCCATGTAACTATTGTTAACAAAGAGATCTCTGTAGCTCGTAAAATAGCAGAACAAGTAAAACAAACAATCGAAGTAATTAGCGAATAAAAATGAGTAAAGTAGCCATAATAATGGGAAGTAAAAGCGACATGCCAGTAATGCAAGACGCTATAGATATATTAAACGGTTTTGATATTGAAATTGAAGTTGATGTCGTTTCGGCACACAGAACCCCTGAAAAATTATTCGATTTTAGTAAAAATGCTCATAAAAGAGGCATCAAAGTAATTATAGCTGGCGCAGGTGGAGCAGCTCATTTACCAGGAATGGTAGCCTCTATGTCTCCGTTACCAGTTATTGGTGTTCCTGTAAAAAGCAGTAATTCTATAGATGGTTGGGATTCTGTATTATCCATTTTACAAATGCCAGGCGGAGTACCTGTAGCTACTGTAGCTTTAAACGGAGCCAAAAATGCAGGAATTTTAGCTGCTCAGATTTTAGGCAGCGCTGACCAATGTGTTTTAGACAAAATAATAGTTTATAAAGAAGGACTAAAATCTAAAGTTATAGACTCCGCAAAAAACCTATAAAAAAAGCCTCAATTTACATCAAGGCTTTTTTTTGCTATTAATCAATTCTTAGTAGTAAAATACATCACTAAAAAGATTTTACAAAAGTACAAACAACTTATGTAATCACCCTCTTAATTTTTAGTTAAAAAACAGATTATCAATTATTTAGTAAGAAAAATAACATAAAATGACAATTCTTAATAATTCATTCAATACTCCTTATAAAACAGCCCCTTTTTCTAAAATAAAAACAGAAGATTATCTATCGGCTTTTAATATTGCCATAGAAAAAGCAAAAGCCGAAATTGATGCCATAACAGCAAACACTGAAGCACCAACTTTTAAAAACACCATCGAAGCCTTAGATTATTCTGGTGAAGAGTTAGATCGTCTATCTAGTATTTTCTTTAATTTGAATTCTGCTGAAACTAATGACGAGATTCAGAAAATTGCACAAAAGGTTTCACCTTTACTTTCAGATTTCAGCAATGACATCACGTTGAATGAAGCCTTATTTAAACGCGTAAAAGCAGTTTACGATGCTAAATCTAGTTTAGATTTAACTACAGAGCAAGACACGCTTCTCGATAAAAAATATAAAGGATTTTCTCGTAATGGAGCTAATTTACCTGAAGATAAAAAAGAAAAACTTCGTGCCATTGACAAAGAATTAAGTCAATTAAAATTAAAATTCGGAGAACATATTTTAGCGGAAACAAATAAATTTGAAATGCACCTTACAGATGAGTCTGACCTTTCAGGTTTACCAGAAGGAGCCAAAGAGGCCGCTAAACAATTGGCAGAAAGCAAAGACAAAGACGGTTGGTTAATCACCTTAGATTATCCAAGTTATATTCCGTTTATGACCTATGCAGACAACAGAGCTTTAAGAGAAAAATTATCTAAAGCCTTTGGAAGAAAAGGATTTCAAAACGATGAACTAGACAATCAAAACATTGTTCTTAAAATAGCGCAATTACGTTTTGAGCGTGCTCAACTTTTAGGCTACAAAACACATGCTCACTTTGTGTTGGAAGAGCGTATGGCAGAAACGCCAGAAAAAGTAACGTCATTTTTAAACGAATTATTAGAAAAAGCGAAACCAGCGGCTAATGCAGAATTTGAAGAATTAGAAGCTTTCGCAAAAGAATTAGATAACATCGATCAATTACAAAAATGGGATTCTGGTTATTATGCTGAAAAGTTGAAGCAAAAATTATTCGACTTGGATGATGAGCAATTAAAACCGTATTTCAAATTAGAAAATGTAATCAATGGTGCTTTTACAGTAGCTAATAAATTATTCGGTCTACAGTTTGAAGAAATTAATACCATTGATAAATATCACGAGGACGTTTTAACGTATAAAGTTACGGATAGTGAAGGAGAATTAGTTTCGATTTTCTATGCCGACTTTTTCCCAAGAGCAGGAAAACGAAATGGTGCTTGGATGACGTCTTTTAAACCACAGATGATAAAAGATGGTAAAAATGAAAGACCACATGTATCTATCGTATGTAACTTTACAAAGCCAACAAAAAGTAAACCATCATTATTAACCTTTAATGAAGTCACAACATTGTTTCATGAATTCGGTCACGCCTTACACGGTATGTTAGCCAATACCACGTATCCAAGTATATCTGGAACTAGCGTATATTGGGATTTTGTTGAATTGCCAAGTCAGGTATTAGAAAATTGGTGCTACGAAAAAGAAGCTTTAGAGTTATTTGCAACACATTACGAAACAGGCGAAGTCATCCCAATGGAACTGGTTGAAAAAATAAAAGCTTCAGCAACGTTTCACGAAGGTATACAAACCTTACGTCAATTGAGTTTTGGATTATTAGATATGTCTTGGCATGGTATTGATCCTTCAAATATTACAAATGTAAAGTCTCATGAAGTTGAAGCCCTTGGAGATACAAGTCTGTATCCTGATGTCGCAGAAAATTGTATGAGCACGTCGTTTTCGCATATTTTTCAAGGAGGCTATTCTTCGGGTTATTACAGTTACAAATGGGCTGAAGTTTTAGATGCAGATGCCTTTGAATATTTTAAAGAAGAAGGTATTTTCAATAAAACAGTAGCAGACAAGTTTAAAACCTTTGTATTATCGCAAGGAGGTACCGACAACCCAATGACCTTATATAAAAAGTTTAGAGGACAAGAACCAAAACCTGAGGCCTTATTAAGACGTGCAGGATTGTTGAAATAAAACTTAAATTTTATGCGTTCACTGTTTATGAGCTTATTAAAACTTATTGGACATATCGCAATCATTTTAGTTTTAACAGCAATCACTCAAGTTGGAGGTCTCATCTGGCTTCTTACTATTATTATTTCTTATAAAATCAAAAAGGGAAAACGTATTGTTTTCCCTTTACTTTACCTGCTATTTAACCTTGTTATCATTCCGCCAATTGCTACTCATTTTGGAAGAGAAAAATTACCATGGTTTGATAAGCATTTAAAACCTCGAAATTGGTTTTACCCCTTAGCTTTTAGGAATTATGTGAATTCCAATTTGAAAAGCGAATTAGAAAACTCAGCTCACGTTTTATCTTCTTCAGGTATTGCAATTACCTATTTAGATGCTAATTTTCCTTTTATTGATGGCTTTCCCTTATTGCCGCATTTAAGTCATAATGATGGAAAAAAGATAGATTTATCTTTTATGTATTTAGATCACAATGGCATTTCAACCTCTAAAAAACCTTCAATTTCTGGTTATGGTGTTTATGCTAATACCCATAAAAATTACAGCTCTAAATCTTGTTTAGATAAAGGTTATTGGCAATATGATTTCACGAAGTATCTCACACTTGGAACGATTCATAACCTCAAACTAGATAAACTTAAAACAGCGCTTATAATTAAACAATTGCTTTCTGCGCCTTCAACCCAAAAGCTATTTATTGAGCCACACTTGAAACAATCACTCGGTTTAGGTCATGAATCTAAAATTCGATTTCACGGCTGTAAAGCGGTACGACACGATGACCATATCCACTATCAAATCAAATAAACTTTCAAAGATTATTGAAAGTTTGAAAATTATTATATATTTGTATTATGGAATATCAAGAAGCAAAAGAAAAATTTATTAGCACTTGGGGAAGTTTAGGCTCACTTTGGGGCATCAATAAAGCGATGGCACAAATACAAGCCTTACTTTTTATTTCCACGCAGCCTTTGTCTATGGAAGACATTATGGAAGATCTTAAAATTTCACGCGGTAATACCAGTATGAACTTAAGACAATTGATGGATTGGGGCATTGTCACTAAGGTGTTGGTATCTGGTGAACGTAAAGAGTTTTTTACTACGGAAAAAGACGTACAAGAATTAGCACGCATTGTCGCCAAAGAGCGCAGCCGAAGAGAAATTAGACCTGTGATTAAAGTTCTTGAAGAGGTCTCTACAATAAAAGATGATGGCACTGAAAAAACAAAAGAGCTCATTAAACAAACCAAAGCTTTAAATCAATTAACGCAAGATTTAGATACTTTAATGAATAAGATGGTGAATCAAAAACAAAATTGGTTAACAAAGTCGGTTTTAAAACTAATGAAGTAGCAGGTATATTTTTTTAAAACAAACTTTCAACTTTTTCTGAAAGTTTAAAAATAAAGAAAACATGAAACATTTTTACGATATTAATAAATCGCTAATCATTACAATGCCATTTGCCCTATTATATTTTTGTATCACTTATAAAATTAAATTATCATGAATCATCAACTCAAAACAAACGTCGGCAAGATTACTTTTTCATGGAAAAAATGCATTTGGTTATATTTAATGACCCTACCAACATTTTTTATAGACTTCTCTAAAATAACTATCGAAGCTATTGGACTTAACATTATATTATTATTTCTAACGGTTGGAATAGGTCATTCTGTTGGCTTGCATAGAGGTATTATTCATAAATCTTATAAGACTTCTAAATTTTTCAAAAACCTAAGTCTTTACCTATTTGTTTTAACTGGACTCGGCAGCCCCATAAGTTGGCTAAAACAACACTATTACAGGGACTACTGGCAAAACAGAAAAGATTGCCCAAAATACTTTCAGTATAACCATTCATTATCTACAGATTACTGGTGGAATCTTCATTTATCATTTGAACCAAACAACATCAACAGATATCATATTCCTAAAGAAGATTTAAATGATCCGATGATGAGGTGGTTAAATAAAACATGGTATTTGCACTACATAATCTTCATGATAATACTTTCTATTTTTGTTGGAATAAATAGTATACTAATAGCAACATGTTTAAGAACATCAATAATTATTTTAGGGCATTGGTATATTGGTTATGCTTCGCACAAATACGGCTATTCAAGATATACAATTCAAAATGCCGACGAAAGCGGATTTAATGATGTAATCTTAGGATTAATTTCTTTTGGAGAAGGGTTTCACAATAATCATCACTCTCATCCCTCTTCTGCGAAATTTTCAATGAAATGGTATGAAATAGATTTTGGCTGGTCGATTATATGGCTATTATCTAAAGCCAAAATAATAACAGATATAAAAAGTCAAAGAGGGAATCTGAAGTCAACTGCTATACTTCACAAAACCTTAAACTGGAAACTACCTAGAATTTAATTTCATAATCTCAACTATCATGAACACACAAGCACTACCTATTAACAGCTATTCTGAAAAAAACAAAATAGAAATGATAGATTTCTATAACGAAGCCTCAGAAGATTACGAATTTTGGAGTCAAGACTTTAACATGCATTTTGGTTATTATGCACCGTTTAAAACTAATCCTTTTAAACGCGACAGCATGCTTAATCAAATGAATGCTCAGGTTATAAAACGACTTCAAATTAACACTAAAAAACATAGACTCATCGATTTAGGTTGCGGTATGGGCGGCACGATGCGCTATGCCTTAAAACAACATCAAAATCTTATCACTTATGGAGTCACGCTTTCTGATTTTCAAGTGAAACATGGGAATGATTTATTACAAGGAAAAAATGGTATTATTCTAAAAGAAAATTACAACCACACCTCATTTCAATCTCACTCCTTTGATTCGGCTGTAGCCATAGAAAGCTTTTGCCATTCCGGTCATGGAGAAAATTCATTAAAAGAAGCATATCGTATTTTAAAACCTGGCGGAAAATTAGTCATCGCAGATGCCTTCCTAAAAAAAGAGCGTTCAGAACTTTGCAAAGGAGCAGAATATGCCTACAACCGTTTATGCGATCATTGGAGTCTTGAAAAACTGGAAACTCACACTTTTATAAAGCAAAAGTTACAGGACTTAGGTTTCATAAATATTACAATTGAAGACACCTCACATAGCGTTGCTCCTTCTGTACTTCACGTACCATTTGCAATTACGGGCTTTATACTAAAAAAATTACTGAGTTTTAAATCTATAAAAAGAGAAAGTCTTCACAACTTAAAAGGATCATTCTACGCATTATTAACAGGATTACACCTCAAAAGTTTTGGATATTATATCATTAGCGCCACAAAAAAATAATGATATATGCACGCTATGCAATTTTACTTTAATTTTTAGAACTAAATTATATTTAAAAATTTTAACCTATTTTTGAGTCAGCAATGAAAATGAAAAATGCCTAAGCATCAAATAAACCCAAACAATTGGGTAAAATCATATTCAGATTATTTATTTAATTACACAATCACTCGTGTTAATAGCAGAGAAATTGCTCAAGATTTAATATCTGAAACATTCTTAGCAGGCCTTAAATCCATGAAAAACTTTAAGGGTGAAGCGAGTGAGCGCACGTGGCTAATCTCTATTTTAAAACGTAAAATCATTGACCATTACCGAAAAATAAATTCTAATAAAGGTAAAGCCGAAGTTAGAATGAGTTACAACAGTGATACAGATACTGAAGGTGACTGGTTAGAAGAGCGCGTGGCAGATGCCAGTGACAAAACTGCTGAAGACCATTTAGTGAATTCAGAATTAGGTGACGCCATCTACGATTGTTTAGGGAAATTACCTGAAAAACAAGCCGACGTTTTTAAGATGAAAACCATTTTAGGTTATGATACAGAAACCATTTGTAATGATTTAGATATTACTGCGTCTAACCTATGGGTTATTATACACAGAGCACGAACTGCATTAGCAGAATGCATGGAAGATAATTGGTATAAATAATATTCCGTTTACAAGGACATTAAAAATGAAAAAAAGTTTTTTATTTATTAGCTGTGATGAAGCAAAGCATATTTGTGACAAAGTACAATATGATGAGGCTTCTTCTTGGGAACAATTTAAACTAAGATTACGTCTTATGTATTGCCACATTACAAAGAAGTATTCTAATAAAAACAAGAAATTATCTGAAACCATAGAAAAATCAAAAGTTCAGTGTCTCAAAACTGAAGAACTAAAAAAGCTTCAATCACAATTTGATAAAGAATTAGCGAAGCAACAACAAGACCAATAGCCAAATAATAGGCAAACCTTCTACCCAAAACGCACTAAAATATTTTGATTGATTTTTGTTTGAAAGAAGCAATAATACTAGTGTAATAATAGTCGTTATTACAATGGCAATAATGGATACATCTAGTAATTCATCTTTAAAAAACTCTAACATCAAAAAAACAACTAAAAGGGCTACTCCTATAATTTTAGTGTTTTTAACCCCTATTTTTTGAGGTATTGTTGCTAACTTTAAACTATCGTAATTTAGATCTCTAATCTCAAACGGCAACATTAATACAAGCACATAACAAAACCGTTGCACACCTATAATTACGCTATCAGGACTCATCACAATATCATTATTTAACATGGGCAATAAAACCGTTGTAAGCATCCATATTAATGCAATAAGGTAAACTTTTAAACCACTGACTTGCCTTAAATTTTTATGGTCATCAAACAAATACTGTTTAGGAACCATTATCGGAATAGCATAAAAGAATGTAATAATTCCAAGAATAACAATAAGTACTAATGCATTAAACTCAAGCTTTAGCACAAAATAACACATAGCTAAAAAGGCTAGAAAAGAAAACACTTGTAACGCTTTTAGCCAGCTGGCCAAACTGCGATGATGAAACTTAACGATTCCAAAATATTTTACAAAATTATACCCCGTTATCGTGGCAAAAAAAACAAAACTTAAGAGAGATGTATCATAATCAACATTCATCTCTATTAGTGTTATCCACGCTAAGGCATAAGCGGCTAATGCAACATGAATACTACTATTCAAATAAAAGTTAAAGATGCGTTTTAAAACTCCCATTCAACAAAAGTAAGGAATGTGTTAATAACCTATCGTTTCGGTTAAAAACTTTAGTTTTCATTAACTAAAAAATTAGGCTAAATCCTTACTTTTGCAGAACTAAATAAATTATTTTTTTAATGGACACAACCTCATTTGCACTCAGACATATTGGCCCAAATTCAACCGAACAACAAGCCATGTTAGACACTATAGGTGTTAAAGATTTAGAACAATTAATTACTGAAACTATTCCAGACAATATCCGTTTAGAAAACGATTTAGAACTTGATGCTGCAATGAGCGAACAAGAGTATCTAACTCACATTTATAAACTATCACAACTCAACAAAGTCTACAAATCTTACATAGGTTTAGGCTATCATCCTACAAATTTACCTGCTGTAATTCAGCGAAACATATTAGAAAACCCAGGATGGTATACTGCTTACACACCTTATCAAGCAGAAATTGCTCAAGGTAGATTAGAAGCATTATTAAATTTCCAGACCATGATTATTGATTTAACAGGTATGGAAATTGCCAATGCATCACTTTTAGATGAAAGTACTGCAGCAGCAGAAGCTATGGGGCTTTTATTTGCCGTTAGAGATCGTGCTCAAAAGAAAGCCAATGTCAATAAATTCTTTGTTTCAGATTTAGTATTGCCACAAACTATTGCACTACTAGAAACTAGAGCAAACCCAATAGGAATTGAATTAGTAATTGGTAACGAAGCAGAATACAACCTTTCTGATGAATATTTTGGTGCTTTATTACAATATCCTGGAAAAAATGGTCAGATTACAGACATTAAATCCTTTATAGAACAAGCCAACGCTAAAAACATTAAAGTCGCTGTTGCAGCAGATATTTTAAGTCTAGTAAAACTTGAAGCTCCAGGTAAATTTGGGGCAGATGTAGTTGTTGGAACAACACAACGCTTTGGAATCCCAATGGGTTATGGAGGTCCTCATGCTGCTTTTTTTGCAACTAAAGAAGCTTACAAACGAGATGTTCCTGGTCGTATTATTGGTGTAACCAAAGACAAAAATGGCAATAGAGCTTTGCGTATGGCTTTACAAACGCGTGAACAGCATATTAAACGCGACAAAGCAACATCTAACATCTGTACTGCTCAAGTACTTTTAGCTGTTATGGCAGGAATGTATGCTGTTTATCATGGTCCAAAAGGTTTAACTTTTATTGCAGATAAAGTTAAGAACTCTACCTCTACTCTAGCCAATGCTCTAGAAAAACTAGGATTAGAGCAAGTAAACTCTCACTACTTTGATACGCTTCAAATAAAAGCAGATGCTGTAAAGGTTAAGTATGAAGCAGAAAAACGTGAAGTTAATTTTCATTATCCAGACACCAATACAGTAACAATTTCAATAAATGAAACTACAACTATTGAAGACTTAAATGAAATTATTTCAATTTTTGAAAATGCAACAGGCAACACTACAGATAAAATTGCATCTATTTCTCATATAAAAACCATTCCAGATCATTTAAAACGTCAGTCTGAGTTTTTAACGTTTGAAGTTTTTAATACCTACCATTCTGAAACAGAATTAATGCGTTATGTAAAACGTTTAGAGCGCAAAGATTTGGCTTTAAATCACTCAATGATTTCATTAGGGTCTTGTACCATGAAATTAAACGCAGCATCTGAAATGCTACCACTAAGCTGGCCAAATTGGGGAAATATACATCCATTTGTACCTGCAGACCAGCCTATAGGTTATAAATTAGTATTAAAAGAATTAGAAAACCAATTATCAGAAATCACTGGATTTGCAGCAACATCACTTCAACCAAATTCTGGTGCCCAAGGTGAATTCGCCGGTTTAATGGTTATTAAAGCTTACCATGAGTCTCGTGGAGATCACCATAGAAACATTTGTTTAATTCCATCATCTGCTCACGGGACAAACCCAGCAAGTGCTGTTATGGCTGGTATGAAAGTGGTTGTTACCAAAGCTTCAGAAAATGGTAATATCGATGTCGAAGATTTAAGAGAAAAAGCAGAATTACATAAAGATAATCTTTCTGCAATAATGGTTACTTACCCATCAACACATGGAGTTTACGAATCTGCGATAAAAGAAATCACACAGATTATTCACGATAACGGCGGACAAGTTTATATGGATGGTGCTAACATGAATGCGCAAGTAGGCTTAACTAATCCTGGAAATATTGGTGCTGATGTTTGTCACTTAAATTTACACAAAACATTTGCCATCCCTCATGGAGGAGGTGGGCCAGGTGTTGGTCCAATATGTGTAGCAGAACAATTAGTTCCTTTTTTACCAGGAAACCCAATTGTAAAAACAGGAGGTCATCAAGCAATTTCGGCTATTTCTGGCGCTCCTTTTGGATCATCATTAGTTTGCCTTATTTCTTATGGCTATATTAAAATGTTAGGCTACAGAGGCTTGAAAAAATCGACCGAAATTGCGATACTAAATGCAAACTATATTAAAGAACGTTTAAAAGGATCGTACCCAACTTTATATTCAGGCGAAATGGGAAGAGCCGCTCACGAAATGATTATAGACTGTCGTGATTTTAAAGCCAATGGCATTGAAGTTACAGACATTGCAAAACGTTTAATGGATTATGGATTCCACGCACCAACAGTATCATTTCCGGTAGCAGGAACCATGATGATCGAACCTACAGAAAGTGAAAGTAAAGCAGAAATGGATCGTTTTTGTGATGCTATGATTTCTATTAGAAAAGAAATTGATTCATCGTCTAAAGACGAATCCAATAACATATTAAAAAATTCACCTCATACTTTAGATATGCTAACCGCTGATGAATGGACACTACCATACAACAGAGAAGCGGCAGCATTTCCTCTAGATTTTGTGAGAGACAATAAATTTTGGCCAAGTGTAAGACGTGTCGATGATGCCTATGGAGATAGAAACCTTATTTGTAGTTGTGCACCAATTGAAGATTACATGGAAGCTTAAAAATAGTTTACAAATTGATAGCTTTTTTATGCATTTCAAATTATAAACAGCAATTATTACGAATTCATTAAAAATTAAAGCATTAAAACTTTAAATTATAGAAAATTCTATAATATTAAGTAGCTTCGTAGTATTGAAATTAAAGAACTATGGCAATTAGAATTACAGGAACGGGAAGTTATATACCAAGTATTGTTGAAAAAAATGAAGATTTTTATAATCATCAATTTTTAAATGCTGATGGAACTTCAATTGATAGCCCTAATGAAATTATTGTAGAAAAATTTGAAGCTATAACAGGTATTCAGGAAAGGCGCTATATTAATGAAAAACAATTAAACAGTGATATTGCTTTTATTGCGGCAACAAAAGCTATTGAAGATGCTGGTATTGACAAAGAGAGCATAGACTATATTATTGTTGCTCACAATTATGGCGACATAAAATATAACACAGAACAGAGCGACACTGTACCTAGTATAGCATCGCGTGTTAAACATTTGCTGCAAATTAAAAATCCTAAATGCGTAGGTTACGATTTACTTTTTGGTTGTCCTGGTTGGATAGAAGGAGTCATTCAAGCCAACGCATTTATCACAGCAGGTATTGCTAAACGCTGTTTAGTAATTGGTAGTGAAACCTTATCTAGAGTTATTGATAAACACGATAGAGATTCAATGATTTATAGTGATGGTGCAGGAGCTGTTATTATTGAAAAAAATGATGAAAAAGGTGGAATTTTAGCACATGAAACAGCGACTTATGCTTTAGATGAAGCACATTTTATCTTTTTTGGAGAAACCAATAACCCTGAGATTACAGACCAACGTAGATACATTAAAATGTATGGTCGTAAAATCTATGAATTTGCGCTTTCTAATGTACCAATGGCATTAAAATCTTGTCTCGAAAAAAGTGGCAAGTCCATTACCGATGTTAAAAAAATATTGATTCATCAGGCTAATGAGAAAATGGACGAAGCCATTGTGAACCGGTTTTATAAACTATACCAAATGAAAACGCCTCAAGGCATAATGCCAATGTCTATAAATAGGCTTGGCAATTCTAGTGTAGCAACCGTACCTACGTTATTAGATATAATTTTAAAAGGTCAATTAGAAAATCAAGAAATTAATAAAGGTGATATTATAATGTTTGCAAGTGTTGGCGCTGGTATGAATATCAATGCTATTGTATATCAATATTGATTTTACTGATTCAACAATAGATGTACGAAAAAACATATCCAAATAAACGCTTTAAACTCACCCTTCAGTTTTTACAAAAACATGTTAATCTATCGGATTCGATCTTAGATTTAGGTGTTAAAAATCCGTTTTCAGAAATTATGATTTCTGAAGGTTACTCGGTTGAAAATACCACAGGTAAAGATTTAGATGAAGAACGTTCTGAAATTGAAGACTCGTCTGCAAAAGTAGTAACCGCCTTTGAAATTTTTGAACATTTTTTATCTCCTTATGAAGTTTTAAAATCTATTAAAGCAGACAGAATTCTTATCAGTGTACCATTAAAACTCTGGTTTGCTTCTGCTTATAGAAGTAAAACAGATATGAGAGATAGACATTACCATGAGTTTGAGGATTGGCAACTCGATTGGCTTTTAGAAAAAACAGGATGGATAATTAAAGACCGACAAAAATGGACTAATCCCGTAAAGAAATTTGGTATAAGACCTATTTTAAGGCATTTTACTCCACGGTATTACATTGTCTATGCAGAAAGAGGTATAAATTCCAAAGCATAAATCCCTAATTTCAATTGCGTTTTACTTAGCTTTGACACTTAGTATTTTGAAATTTCTAATGGATATTTACATTATCATTCCTGCTCACAACGAAGAAGATTACATTGGTAAAACTTTAGAATCTTTGGCGCAACAAACACTATTGCCAAAAGCATTAGTTGTTGTAAATGATAATTCATCAGATGCTACTCAAAATATTGTTGAAACATATGCTTCAAAATACACTTGGCTATCTATTGTAAACTCCAAGTCTTCATACCAACATTTACCTGGATCAAAAATAATTCATGCTTTTAATAAAGGTTTAGAAACTTTAGATAACAACTACAACATCATTTGTAAATTTGATGCCGATCTTATTTTTCCAGAAGATTATTTAGAAAAAATAGCAGGCCATTTTCAGTCTAATCCAAAATTAGGAATGGCTTCTGGGTTCTGTTATATTAAAAAAAATAATGCATGGGTTCTTGAAAATCTAACCAATAAAGATCATATTAGAGGAGCTCTTAAAGCCTATAGAAAAGAATGTTTTAATCAAATAGGGCAATTAAAAGCGTCTATGGGTTGGGATACCGTAGATGAACTCTTGGCTAAATATTATAATTGGGACATTTTAACTGACGAAACACTTCATGTAAAGCATTTAAAACCCACCGGACAATCCTACAATAAAGCATCTAAATATTTACAAGGAGAAGCTATGTACAAAATGCGTTATCATTTTTGGATTACTTTGATTTCGGCCTTAAAACTCGCATATAAAAAAGGCAGTTTTCAACTGTTTACAGATTATATGTCTGGCTATTTTAGAGCTAAATCTAATCAAGTCGATTTTTTGGTTTCTAAAGCTGAAGGAAAATTTATTAGGGATTTACGCTGGAAAGGTATTAAGGATAAATTTCTAAAATAAAACACTACCTGTACGCTATTATTTTTTTCTAATTAGAAAGAGGAATCACTTAGAAACTCCAACTTTTATAACTACTCGATGCTTCTAATGTATCTTCAATAGCATCATCTAAATGCGGAAAAAAATCAATTCCAGTTGCAGCCTCAACCTCATCTACAGAAACCACGAATTTATACAAAGGTAGATCCGAATCTTTGTGATCCATTAAAAAAGCTAACATCTTAATTCGCCCTTTAGTATTATCTAATATTACTTTATAAAATTGATTAGGCACTAAGACGTTTTCATCTCCAATAACCTTTAAATTGTCTTTTAAAACACCTCCTGTAATCACAAAAACTCCATCATTCTTTTTCGCCCAATACCTTACTTTCTGTTCTAACCTATTCCAAACACCTGCATTAAATTTATGTTCTTGTGGACTTATATTACTCGTTAAAAAAGTTTCGTCATGCGCTTCTTTAGTAAAACGCCTATCTCCAGCAGGACACAAATGCCCCTTATCGTAACCAGATTTTTTATAATTTCTCCAATGTGCAGCTCCTGTTTTTACTGCATTATCGATTTCAAAATAAGGTCGTTTGTGGTTTGTAGAACTTAGATGTGATGCTTTTAACTCATAAGCCACCCATTCGGCTTGTTCATGAGGCTCGCTATACGATAAGGAATAATTTTGATGATGAATTATTTGGTTCGTTGTACTTGTTGGCAAGTAATACGCGTTGGTGCCTTCTTTTACCGTTTGCCCTTCATTTACGATTTCAGTTTTTTCTTCTGAGTTTAAAATATACTCATAACTATAAATGCCAATGACAATGATGATGGCTATTATAGTAAATATTGGTTTTCTTTTCAAAATAAGCGTTTAATCAATAACAAACCCTAAAGGTTTTCCCGTCGCTCCATTTGGAAAACTAATGCCTAAAAGTGCAGAAATTGTTGGCGCAATATCTGGAATTACAGTTTTATCAAATGTTTCACCATGCTTAACCCCTTTACCAAAAAATAATAAAGGCACATGAGTATCGTAATTTAAACCACTACCATGAGTAGAACCCGTTTTACTATATGAAATAAAGGCTGTGTCATTAACTAACAACACATCTCCTGAACGCTTTTGGTTAAATCCATTTTGCAACAACATTTCTACTCCATTTGAAAAACTTGATGAACTCATCGTTGTTGCTGTATAAACTTTAGAAATATTCTTATAACCCAATTGCTCCATTGCAATCGCGTTTTGAACATCAATAAGGTTTAAATCTAAATCCTCTACTTTCCTTCTGTCTAAGAATATTTGTCCATTACTAATATTTTCAACAATATCTTTAGTGCCATATGTCGCCTCTAAAAAAGTATTAAATTTTTCTTTTCTATCTTTATTATCTACGTAACCAGAAGGTATTCTTGCTGAAGTTAAATAAGAAGGCACGTCTACTGCTCCATGATCTGCAGTAAGAAAAACAGTGTATTCACCTTTACCCACAGTAGCATCTAAATATATAAATAAGCGTTCTAAATCTTTATCTAAACGCAAGTAGGTGTCCTGGATTTCTTTAGAGTTTACACCAAAATTATGACCTACATAATCCGTTGCAGAAAAGCTTACCGCTAAAACATCTGTAATTTGATCTTGCCCTAAACCTTCTGCTTTAATTGCTGCTATAGCAAAATCTGTTGTTAAGCTATTACCATAAGGTGTTGCTTTTAAAATATCGAAACCTCTATTGTCTTTACTTAATGCTTTTAAGTCGTAAGGAAATGTAGCCTTCTCTTTTCCTTTAAAGCCTCCTTCAAACGTATTTTCATCAACACCACTTTCAGTATACGTTGAAATATCATAAAGAGTATTCCATTCTTTTAAATAAGATTCTGCATGAGTTTCGGTATTAAAATCTTTTACCCATTTTGGCAAATCATTCATATAAAATGAACTTGAAATCCAACGCCCTTCATCTCTTCCATGAAACCAATATGCTGCATTTGCAACATGACCTGCTGGTAAAATAGCTCCTCTATCTTTTAAAGAAATCCCAATAGTTTTACCTTGCATTTGCGTAAACAACCTGTTCTCGTCAGCAAAACTTGTTGTCTGCATTCTGTGTGGTGACATTTCCCCTGCTTTATGCTCAGTTCCCACCGATTTCACATTGTCATCTCCTGCACAATACACCATTTCTTTAGTTTCCTTATCATACCAGTTATTACCTATGATTCCATGATTTTTTGGAGTAGTTCCCGTGTATACAGATGCATGTCCTGGGCCTGTATAGGTTGGTATATAATTAAAATGATTGTTTTTACAATTGAATCCCTCATTTATCATGCGGTTAAAACCACCATCTCCAAATTTAGATTCAAAACGTGTTAAATAATCATAGCGCATTTGGTCTACCACAATTCCAACAACTAGTTTAGGTCTAGAGCTTGTTTCTGCTATAGAAGTAGTTTCTGTAGTTTCTATTGTAGTATTTTGAGAGCTACAAGAATTAAACAAAAACAAAATGGAAGCTATAGTGAAGATTTTTTTCATTTCTATATGTCTTTTATATCAATCTCAAAAATACAATTTTTATGTTATCTTAATTTTAATTTAGGGTAATTTCCTAATCATTTTTTATACTTTAGCACTAATTAAATTAAACATGATTTACCTACATAATATAGGCACTTATTTTATAATGATTAAGGATATTTTTCGTAGACCTACAAAATGGTCTGTGATGAAACCTTTAATTTTAAAAGATATAGATGATCTTATTATAGGCTCATTAGGAATTGTTGCTTTTATTTCATTTTTTGTAGGAGGAGTTGTTGCTATTCAAACTTCGTTAAACATGACGAGTCCTTTGATGCCAAAATATCTAGTAGGTTTTGCCACCAGACAATCTATAATACTAGAATTTGCTCCAACTTTTATTTCTATAATTATGGCGGGTAAAGTTGGTTCTTTTATCACATCAAGTATAGGAACAATGCGCGTTACTGAGCAAATTGACGCACTAGAGGTTATGGGAATAAATGCTATTAACTACCTTGTTTTTCCAAAATTTATTGCTCTAACACTTTATCCTTTTGTAATCTCTATCGCCATGTTTTTAGGAATCCTTGGAGGACTTGTAGCTTGTGTCTATGGTGGCTATGGTACTATGGAAGATTATATTGAAGGAGTAAAAATGGACTTTATTCCGTTTCACTTCATCTACGCTTTTGTAAAAACCTTTGTATTTGCATTTTTATTAGCAACTATACCTTCGTATTACGGTTATTTTATGAAAGGAGGCGCTTTAGAAGTTGGTAAAGCGAGTACAACTTCTTTTGTATGGACTAGTGTTATGATTATATTAGTTAACTTTTTACTAACCAGTTTATTACTTGGCTAATTATGATAGAGGTTAAAGACTTACATAAATCGTTTGGAGATGCTCATATTTTAAAAGGCATAACAACCTCTTTTGAAAAAGGAAAGACCAATTTAATTATTGGACAAAGTGGCTCAGGTAAAACGGTATTTTTAAAATGCTTATTGGGCTTATTTGAATATGAAGAAGGCTCAATTTCTTATGACGGAAAGATTTTTAGCAAATTAAGTCCTAATGAAAAGCGAGCATTACGTGCCGAAATAGGCATGGTTTTTCAAGGCAGTGCTTTATTTGATTCTATGACTATTGCCGAAAATGTGATGTTTCCATTACGTATGTTTACAAAACAAAGTAAAAGTGAAATGGAAGATAGAGTTAATGTGGTTCTAAACCGTGTTAATCTGCCTGATGCTCATAAAAAAATGCCTAGTGAAGCTTCTGGCGGTATGCAAAAACGTGTCGCTATTGCTAGAGCAATTGTAAACAACCCTAAGTACTTATTTTGTGACGAACCCAATTCTGGTTTAGATCCAAAAACGGCTATTGTTATCGATAATTTAATTCAAGAAATTACAGACGAATTCAATATTATTACAGTCATTAACTCTCACGATATGAATTCTGTAATGGAAATTGGTGAAAAAATTGTATTCTTAAAAGATGGGTTAAAAGCATGGGAAGGTTCTAACAAAACCATATTTAAAACTGATAACAAAGTGGTAACTGACTTTGTTTACTCTTCTAATCTATTTAAGAAAGTACGAAAAATGTATCTCGAAGAAAGTGACTAATGTTTAGTTTCGCTTTATAAATACGGTATCTACTTTCAATTCATTTTTTAGCCATGTTTGTAAATCACGCTCTTTCATAAAAACTAAACTATCTGCAAGTTGAACTTTCCATCTCACGTTAGCGACAGTTACTGTATCTATATTTATAAAATCTTTTGACTCTAACATTTTAGCATAACCAAAATACTCTAAATCATTAAATTTAATTTTAGCATCACGAGATAACTCACTAAATGACACCGCATTTTCATTGGTGTTTTTAGATTCTATTACTTTATTTAAATTAGAGATATTTGATTGCAACTCTTCTATTTGTTTTTGCAAACCTTCAATAACATTATCTTTTCTATCTAAATCTGCATAAGCTCTATCTAGAGATTGTGCCATACGATCTACACTTCTGGTTTTATTAGCGTTTATAACCAATTTAAACTCATTAAGAGCGGCAGACTTATTCTTAGCATTTTGCCAAGAAGTAACGATTTCATCACTTACTTCTCCATTAAAATACAAGTTTATCGTTCTAGAATCCATATCAAGATCTTCATTATATAACCATAGACTACGATTTTCTGTTATTTCATCTTTTAGAAAACTCTTATAAGCCATATCTATTTTACTCTCGTTCAATACCGTTAAAAATGTCCAAATTGCAGGAATCATTACAATAACAGCAACGGCCATTGCTACTCTAGAAATACGTTTCCGTTTTGCTGAATTAGCATATTTAAGCATTGGAAAACGCAATACTTTTAAAACTAAGAATGTTGCTAATGCTATAAATATGGTGTTAATGGTAAACAAGTACATGGCTCCACCAAAAAAGTTCCAATTACCAATAGCCAAACCATAACCTGCTGTACACAAAGGCGGCATTAAGGCTGTAGCAATAGCAACACCAAATATCACAGAAGCAATTGTTCCTTTTTTGGTTCGTGCAATTATCAGTGCCAAACCACCAAAAAAAGCAATTAAGACATCTCTAATGTCTGGTCTCGTTCTTCCTAAAAGCTCTGAAGTTTCTGTACTCAGCGGAAATAACCAAAAGAATAAAAATGCTGTTAATAAACTTAAGACAATCATTGTGGCTAAGTTTATTAAAGACTTCTTTAATGTATCAATATCATTAATAGCTATAGACATTCCAACCCCTAAGATTGGCCCCATTAATGGTGAAATTAACATGGCTCCAATAACAACAGCTGTAGAATCTGCATTTAAACCAATGGAAGCCACAAAAATAGAACAAACCAAAATCCAAGCGGTAGCCCCTTTGAATGGAATATCATGCTTAATAGCAGTAATGGTGGCATCTCTATCTGTATCATCTCTAAAATCGAGTAATTCAGTTAAAAACAATTTTATACTTGCAAATAAACCTTGTGCATCTTTCTTAACGGCGTCCTTCTTTTCTTCAACAGCTTTCTCTTTGTTCATCTCATTAGTGATGCGCTGCTCCTCTTCCTCTGAAAAATTAAATTTATGTTCTTCGTTCATAGTTTAAAAAAATTCAAATTTTATAATTAAAAACCTAAAAATCAGTAATCAATATATTAAATGTATACCGCTAATAAAACAAAAGGTTTATCCATATTCTTCACCAAAATTGGCTTTTACATTTTGTAGCACTTTTTTAATATCTTGTTCTTTTTCCTTAGGAAAGATAAGCAAAACTTCGTCTTTATCTACAATGATATAATCTTTTAGTCCATCGACAACAATAATTTTATCTGCCTTAGAACGAATCATATTACCATGAGCATCTTCTAATAAGGTTTTAGCATTAACCACAGCATTAGCATTGTCGTCTTTATCTAACTTATCGTATAGGCTTCCCCAAGTTCCTAGGTCATTCCAATCGAAAGTAGCAGGAATCACATAAACATTATCACTCTTTTCCATAAGCGCATAATCTACAGATATGTTTTCTGCTTTTTTATAATTATCACGAATAAAATCGTCTTCAAATTCTGTATTGTAAACGCTGTAACCACTTTCAAATAATTGATACAATTTAGGTTGGTTATTTTTGAATGCTGAAATAACGGATTTAGCACTCCACATAAAAATCCCGGCATTCCACAAAAAGTTACCTTGATCTATAAAAGACTTTGCCGTTTCATAATCGGGTTTTTCTCTAAATTGACTCACTTGTTTAATTTCAGTTGTAGCCGATTTATCATATTCAATATAACCATACCCTGTATTAGGAAATGTAGGCGTAATCCCCAAAGTCATTAAAGCATCGTTAGATTGGCAATAATCAAAAGCTGTTTTTACATTATTAGAAAAAGCCTCTTCATCTTCAATCCAATGATCACTTGGTGCTACAATCATTACTGCATCTTCATTTTCTTTCTGAATTTTTAAGGCTGCATATAAGATACAAGGGGCTGTATTACGCATGGCTGGTTCTAAAACCACTTGACGTTTGGTAACGTTTGGTAATTGTTCAAAAACAAGATCATTATAACGTTCGTTAGTTAATATAAAAATATTCTCTTCTGGAATTAACTGTGCTAAGCGGTTAAATGTTTTTTGTATCAACGTGTCACCTGTACCAAGCATATCGTGAAACTGCTTAGGAAAATCTTGTGTACTTACAGGCCAAAATCTTGAACCAACTCCTCCTGCCATTAAAATGGCGTAATAATTTGAATTTTTGCTATCCATCAATCTATGTTTTAATCTAAAACCTCTACTTCTGCATTGGGGTTAAACAAATATAATTTACCCGAATTAATTTCTACACATTCGTAGCGCTTTCTTCTTTTATTTCCCTTTTTAAACACTCTACCGTTGTAAAGTTTAAAGGTTGTATTCAAAGGTACTTCAAAAACATAGGTCTTATCATTACTTTCGTCAAATTGCTTTAAGGCATAGGCGAGCTGCGTATCTGTATCGCTAGACGCTTTTGGGTTTTTAAAATGATTAGCTAATAATGGCAATAACTCTAACGGAAAAATTTCGGGCCTTAAAAACGGCAACATTAAATGCTGAAAGGTATGCTTCCACTCTTTTCCATGTGGCTTAATAAGCCTTCCGTATGTTTTATAAGCTTCAAAATGGGCTATCTCATGAATTAGTGTGATTAAAAATCGATAAACATTTAAATTAGAATTAATCGTAATCTGATGTTTCCCATTTGGTAATTCTCTATAATCTCCGTGTCGCGTTTTACGCTCATTTTTCACTTTTACGACTAAATGATCAATAGCTAAAAGCTCTGTAATCATGGGTTGTGCCGCAGGAGGAATAAAATTTAAAAGCTGTGTTTGCATTACTGCAAAAATAAGCGTTAAATTATTACTTTTTAAGTCTTTTTCTAATCAAAATAAACACAACAATTCCTATTATTACAAATGGCCAAATATACACTAGACCTATAAAAAACAATTTCAAAACATCCCAACCTGAAGTAAAACCGTCTTTAATTTCTGATAGAAATGTTTTTTTATAATGCTCTGGTTCTTCTTTATATTCTACTGTTTCATATAAATCAATCTGAATGGTACTAAAAGCCACTTTATTGGTTAAATATTTTAATTGTCCCTGACTGGATTCAATTTCCTCTTGAATACGTTGTAATTTTTCTTCAACACCTAATAAGTCTTCAACACTTTTTGCTTTTGTTCTAAGAATAGATTCGTAGCGCTCCTTAACCTCTAATTTTGTTTTCAATCTAGCTTCCACATCTATAAATTCTGAAGTCACATCTTTAGTGGTTATATTTTCATATTCAATAAATTCAGCAACACCACTTATAGAATCCATAATAACATCAAAATCTTTAGAAGGTACTTTTAACGTGAATCGGTTTTCTTTTTTATAAAGATTATTCTCGAAGCGTAAATCTGAGACATAAGAATTGTATGCTTCAGAAATACGCTTGACGCGTTCTGTAGCTATTTTTACATCTTCAACTTTATACCTCACATTTGCAGATTTAATGATTTTTAAATGTTTTAATTCTAATTTTGGAGTCTCGGTAGTGCTATCATCGGTTTTAACGGCTTCAAAATCGGCTTTAACCTCAACACTTTCTAAAGCAAAGTTTTCCGAGGACTCTGAATGATTACATGCCACTAATAATACGGCTAGCACCCATAATTTTAATACTGTTTTTAATGATTTACGTTTCATAATTCTTTATTTTTAAGATTTAAAACCAAATCTATATTGAAACATGTATTAGCAATTGTAAAGCCGTTGTAAAACAATTGTAAAGCATGTACAATACTGAAACAGAAGCACTAAAGCAAACTAACTATTGATTTCTAACGACTTAGAATTATTCGTTCACCTTAAGGAATTGGTTGTAAAAACCTTTCTAAAACAGCACAATGCTTCTAAGTCTGTAAAAGACTGGAGTGGAAATGACATTGTAGTGTTTCAAGAAGACTTATTTGAACGTGTAAAAGCACGAGTCAGCGAAAAATGGTTTTATACCTATTTTAAAAACGATGCTGATAAACTACCTAGGGTAGATATGCTTAATTTACTGAGCACTTATGTTGGATTTAAAAACTGGTCTGACTTTAAATCCGCGAACAGCATAGTCTCTAAACAAAAATCTAAAGCCTTACAATTTTATCTCTTACCGATTGTGCTACTAACAATTTTAATAGCCTTTAGGTTCACCAATAGAAGTCATACCTATACCATTTGTTTTATCGATGACATTAAAGGACAACCTATAAATTCAATTCGTTTAGATATAAAAATTCTAAATATTGATGAAACTCCAACCTATATAAAATCTGATGACAACGGTTGTTTTACGTATACGACAGATGCAGACTATATAACGTTTGTGGTACAATCTCCTTATCATAAAACGGATACCATTGTTAAATCGATAAAAAACATAGACAATGGCAAAGTCAAACTAAATACAGATGATTATGCTTTAATGCTCGATTATTATTCTAGCAAAAACCTTATTGACTGGAAAGCACATAAAGCAAATCTCGAAAAGATCTTTTCTAATGATGCTTTAATTTATCAAATTTTCCCCAATAATATAGGTATCGAATTATACACAAAACATGAATTCATTACTAAACTCACAACACCAACGCAAAGTTTAAAACAAATGAAGATTCTGAGCAAAACCTATGCTGATGGTAAAATTGTGAAACTTAAATTTATTGTAGAATGAAACGCTATTTGACGCTTTTGGTTTTAATCTTGTGTAGTTGCAATAATAGCAATGAAAGATCTATTGAGCATTCTGAAATGGAACGTCTAGAACTCGATGACGCCAATACACTATCTATAGAAAAACCTTACTTTAATGAATTACATATTGTTGAAGAAAAACTACAAGAAACATACGACCTAATTTACTTATCTAAAAAAAATGCAACTTTTGGAACCTCTAGAAAGTCAAGCACTATTCTGATTTCAAATATCATTTTAGATAGTTTAGACCATGACGATTATCCTATAGTAGATGATTTATCTCAAATTGGATCTGTAGAAGTAATTAATGATTCTACTACAAACATCAATTTTGGTTATACCGTAAAACAACATAACGCTATAAAAAGAGACACATTAAAGGCTCTTATAAAAAAGCAACACATTACGATTGAAGGTCAAACCACAACAGCAATCAAAATTGATTTTAAAAACTATAATGATTAATTATTAACGACAATCATCGTGGTACTAGTATTTACTTTCAGCAGGTATAAACCTGTTTCAGTATTAGTTAACGTAATTGTTGTTGTATTTGTCAATTCATTATAGCCTCTATCTCGTATTTCAATTTTACGTCCTCTCATATCATACACTTCAATGCGGTCATTCGTTTTTGTATTTGAAATATGCAATTTACCATTAGTGGTTGGATTAGGATAGACTCCCATTTCTGAAGCAACCTCATTAACACTTAATTCTTCACCTTCAAAATAAGGTATTGCAAAGCTAAATGCATCTTCAGCTACCACTTGACCAATAAATCGTCCAGGAATATCATCTGCTGGTGGATGTATTCCACCCCAAATACGACTTAAGCTCGTTTGGTCTGAAGCATCTCTATAAGTTGCCCATTGTAAAACAACATCTTGTGATGGTCCTTCTTCAAATACTAAAAACTCATTCTTTTTTGCGACAAATTCGGCTATACCTCCAGGGAAAAATTCATCACCTGTTATCATAGTCATAAGTTCTGCTGCCGCTCTAGAATACGTAGAGTGTCCAGATACAAAACCTGCAAATGGTGGTGTTACAAAAGTTGGTCTTTGATAAGGGTACCAATCTTCTGCTAATATCCAACCTACTCCTGCTTGGTCTGTTTCTGTATTACTTATATAGTCATGACCTTTCCAAGTATACATCTTTATTTTACCTACATTTTCATTAGTAAGACCCGCTAAAGGATCTCCCAACTCTACGACTTCGATATAACCATCAATTAATTCGATACCAGAAACACTATAGTTAGACAATGAAGGATCGGAACTTTGCCCTTGTGTTGCCATATAACGTATGGCAGATATTGGTCTGATATAGTCATACCATCCTTTTATGCTCCATCCAGAAATTGCAGCATCATGCATACCTCCACCTAATATAAAATAAGATTTAACATCCCATTCTAAAGGGGGTAAAATGTCTCCTTCTCCCTCAAAACGTTTTTCAAATTCCTGATGATCACTAACATAATTTAATAGTGTAAACCAATGACCTGGTGGAGTTTCAGAATCTGGACCGTCTGCCCAAAACTCTGCTAATACTCTAGTATAATCACCACGAGGCACAATATTAGGTTCGTAAGGATTACCTGTAAACGGATTTATAGCATGTCCATTACTATTAGAACCACCTTCTGTAAAATTATAAAAACTTGGATAGTCGGCATAATTTGTTGGAAACGTACTAATATCTACATTTCCTATTGCGCTTGGTGAAATATCCCACATAACATTATCGCTAGGATCTAAATGCGATTGCCAAACAGATACCATTGAAAATCCCCATTTATAAGCTTCACTTTCTGGGGTGTTTTCTGTTGTACTTATATAAGGTGGATTTGACGGATCGTGATACACATTAAAGACATTCCCATCCCTTTCGTATGCCACTTTATCCTCTTCTTTTAAGGCAAAAGGTAATACATTTCCCCATTCAGGACTTAGAAAAGGAGGTACATTACCTTCTACGATATTACCACTTTGATCAATAAAAGTTTCTAAACTTAGTGGCTCCCATCTATTAGGATCGTTTATAGGAGGGTGAAAAAAGACATCTAAAGCATAAGGTGCATTTACAGGTTCATAATAACCATTATCATAGCCAGTAGCTTCTCTTGCTCCATCTTGCAAACCATAATCTATTAATATCTGTCCAACAAAATTACCTAAAGCTGCTGCACTTCCATTTTCGTATAACAAAGACGTAAACGATGTATCGTAACCCAACTTGTCCATTAACAAATCAAATCTAGCTTGAGTCGTTTCAACATTTGGGGAGTTTTGAAAACGATGAGACAACAAACGATACATTGCAAAACTAATAGCTTCTTTCTCTGACCCCTCTATACTTTCAGAAGGAGTAAAATCTTCTAAAGTACTACTGAACCCATTGACCGTATTCCCAATTAAATAAGGTCTTGCAACATCGTCATAAATTGCCCAAATATCGTACATCGCAACACTAGAATGAAATAAATTCCTAGCATGTATCGTTGGCCTTGCATAATCTCGTCTTATAGCCTCTAGTAAAGCTTCATTCCATAATCTTGCAATAGATATATCTTCAGGAAGGTTATCTGCATTCAAATTAACCTGAACAGAAGTTGCTAAACTAATACAATCTTCAGTAGACTCTGTTACTGTAACAGATCCCAATTCTTCTATATGCCATTTCACGGTAATTGTATCTGTACCTTGGCCACTTAAAATCTCTCCACCTACAACTTGCCAATTCGCTATTGATTCAGCTCCAATGCTATAACTATACACCTCTGTAGAGAAAAAAGACGATGATAAATTACCCACAATAGTGTTAGGTGAAATATAACTACAAGAGCCATCGTCTAAGGTTGCATTAGGATTATAACTACAAGACAAAGGATCTGTACAACCATAAGTTTTCTGGCTTGGTATAATATTTAACTCCTCATAACCCTGTCCTTCAATTGCCTTTATAGTTGTATCTACACTTAAATCGTTATAAGTTTCAATTAAGCCTGATGGCCATTTTATTTCTAGTTCTGTAATTGTAGTTGCTTCACCCAGACCAAAATGGACCGCTTGTAAGCTCTGACTCAATAAACCTACACCAGAATAATAACGTTTTAAGCTTCCGTTTTCTGTAGTTAGGGTCACTATTGTACCTATGGCATCACGATTTGATGTTGTGCCTTCTAATTGAATTTTGAAAAAATGTACAGCAGGATCTGTAGTATCAAAATTTAGAGTTTTGTTTTCGTATAGAAATGATGGTCTATCACTATTAGTAATAAATAAATCGATGTCTCCATCATTATCATAATCCCAATCAATAGCTTCTACACTTATAGTTAAATCATTTAATTGTAATTGAGCTGAAACATTATAAAACTTATCTTCGCCTTCTACAAAAGCATTTCTAAAATAAAAATTTTGTTCTGCGCTTCTATTACCGAAATCATAACCATTAGCAATAAACAGATCTTCATCGCCATCTAAATCGAAGTCAGAAAATCGTGTTCCCCAAGACCATCCTGTAGCGTTAATCTCATACGCTTCGGCCTGTTCGCTAAATGAATTATCACCATTATTACGAAGGAAAAAATTCTGATCTATTGTAGTTATAAATAAATCAAAATGACCATTATTATTATTATGATCACCTATTGTAATTCCCATATCATCTCCCATAGTAGCTAGACCATAGTCTGCTGCTTGTTCTACAAATGAATTACCATTATTGTTTATATAAACGTAATTAGCTTTACTTAGGTCGTTTGAAACTAGTAAATCCATAAAACCATCTTGATTAAAATCAAAAGGCAATGCAGTATAACTATGTCTACTTACATCTGAAAAAAGGCCTATTTCAACTGTTACATCTTCAAATGTATTGTCTCCATTATTTTTATAGAGTTGGTTTGTGCCACAACCCGACCAATCATTAATATAGATATCTAAATAGCCATCATTATTATAATCAAACCAAGTTGCTCCTGTATTATAGCATTCATTAAAAGTTGTAAATCCAGCACTTTCTGTAATATTAACAAACGTGCCATTACCTAAATTTTGCCATAATTGTACTTTTAATGAGTAGGTTAAGAATAAATCTGGAAATCCATCATTATTAAAATCTCCCCAAAATGCACCATTTTTATTTCCAGCTAAACCGAAGTATTCTCCACCACCTTCCTCTTGGAGTAATAAATTAGTAAAACCAGCTATTTCTGTAACATCGGTAAATGTTCCGTCATTATTATTTCGAAATAAACGACTTAACGTTTTAGGGCTAGTAGGATCGTCTTTTGCCTTTGCAACCACGAAAATATCTAAATCATTATCACCGTCATAGTCGGCTACGGCGACTCCATTATTCTCTCGAAGTACCCCTAAACCAACAGTGTTTTCTACCCGATTAAATGTTTGCGCATTTACATCTTGAAAAATAAAAAACAATAAAAAAGCAACGAAAATGAAACGTATTTTGTTTGGTAATTTTAGACTCATTTCTTTGGTTATTTTTATAAATATAAAAATTAGCTTTAATATTTTATTATCCTATTGTTAGAATAACACAAATGATATAAAACAATTGGCTTTTTTAATTAAAAGTCAGCTTTAGCTATGACATCAATATATTAAGGTGTAGAATTAGAAACCTGCAATACTTTTCCGTTATAATATTTATTTCCTGTTAAGGCAAAATCTTGAATATATGTTGCCATTTCTTTAGCCGATGTCGGCGCTTGATAGCCAGGAAAAGCTTCTTCTAACATTTCGGTTTGAACAGCTCCTAATGCTAAGACATTAAATTGAGGGCCTGTTTCTTTATATTCTTCAGCGAGTAACTCTACCAAAGTAATTACAGCACCTTTACTAGAACTGTATGCTGATAATCCTGCAAACTTCATACTTCCTTGAATACCTCCCATCGAACTAATGGTCACTACGTGCCCATTGTTCTTCATAAATGGAAGTACCGTTCGTGTTAATTCTGACACTCCAAAAACGTTGGTTTGGTATACTTTTTCAAAGTCTTTAAATGTTGTTTGTGCAAAAGGTTTATTAATTATGGCACCAGCATTATTAATTAAAATATCTACATGCTTCCATTCTTTTTTAATAAAGTCTGCTACTTTTTGATAATCATCCTCATTACATAGATCAAATGCAAAGGATGAAATATTATCAAAATGAAGTTGACTTATTGGCTTTGTATTTCGCGATAATGCTAAAACATTATGGCCTTGTTTTGCCAATAGGTGAACTAATTCAAACCCAATTCCACGACTTGTCCCTGTTATAATAATATTTTTATTCATCTTTTAATATCACTTCTTTTGTTGGTGCGTTCATCATGCCTTCTAATGCAGGAATCATCTTATTAATAAAGTTAACCATATGCTCATAATCCATTTTATCGGCTTCATCATCTACATGATGGTAGTAATCGTAATTTGTAAAATCGAAAGTTGAAATGGCATGTGCAGGTATATTTAATTCTTTAAAGAAGGGAAAGTTATCTGACCTCATAAATAAATTCATCTTTTTTGCTCTATCAAAAAAACCAACAACTTCCTCACCTGCATATTTATTTAAAGTTTCAGCTAAACTAGAGCGTTCGTAACCACTTATATAAGCCATTGGTGCCGTTGAAGCTCTAGGTACACCAATCATTTCAAAATTAATCATTGTATAAACATTCACCCCCTTATCTTTTAAACGTTTTGCTAAATGAGCAGAGCCTTTTAAACCTAATTCCTCAGCATCATACAATGTAATTAAAATGCTACGTTTATTGCTCTTAGTCTGGGCAAAATACCTCCCAAATTCCATAGCCGCTATGGTACCAGAAGCATCATCATTGGCGCCATTTGCAATTGAATCTCCTTCTACTACTTTTCCTTTACCAATATGATCGTAGTGTCCACCTAGAATTATATATTCATTTTTAAGTTTTGGGTCATTTCCTTCAATAACTCCAACAATATTGTAACCATCTAAATCATTTAGTTTAAACGAATCGCGATACGTTTTAAAATAAGGTTTAATACCATTAGACTTTAAATAGTTTTCTATAAAAACAGCGGCTTTTTCTAAGCCTTCGGTTCCTGTTGCTCTCCCTTCCAATTCATCTGAAGTTAAATACTCCATACTTGCTCTAATGGCTTTTTCTGTGATTTCAGGTGTTACTTCATTAGAGTTTGACGTTTTTTTACTCGAAGAACATGAACAAACTAATGCTATTAAGATTATTGAAAGTGCTTTTTTCATCATAAATTTTATTTGTGTTTAAATATAAAAAAATCCTATACCAAACTAATGGCATAGGATTTAAAAGATTATTTTTAATTGAAAAGATTTACATTTTTTTGTTCGCTTTTTTAGCTAAACGCGCTACTTTTTTATTCAAATCTTTCATTAATTTATCTACTGCGCTTTCACACATTGGTTGAATCTTATCTGTACTCATAACAGGAATACCTTTTACCATAGCTGCTTTTTTTGAAGAACCCGCAACTTCATGAAACTGAAAAATACTCTTATTATCTTTAGAATATAAATCCATACTAAATCTTGCTTGTATGCTAACATAACCAAAACTACCAACTCCTGTTTTCACAAATCCAAAATCTAAATGAATAAACATTATAGCATCTACACCTATATCTTCTGCAACGCCTTTTAAATCTTTAACATTTTGTCTGTAATTAGGGATAACCTTATAGCCTTGAACCGTTGTAGTTGATTCTATATCTTTATTTATGCTTCCTGCTTCTTCATAATTAGGTTTAAACGTTTTATAGGTTTCATTAGCCCATACATCTTCTTCTGCTATAAATTCAAAATCAAAATTTTCAGCGTATTCACTAAAAAAAGCGTCATGCAATTTATTAAGTGGCTCAGTTAAATTAAAATTGGGGTCATCACTTAGGTTGGTGTTTTTTGCAATTAAATCTGCAGAAGCATCAAGTGCTGATAAGTCTATCATTTTGTCTGCATAAAATGTTACAACAGCCACTTTCTTCTTTTGTGCATTACCCAACATAAATAATGTAAGAAATGTCATTAACACAACTACTTTTAAATTTTTCATTTTATATTTTTAGTAAACTACTGAATAGCAGTTAATTTTAGCTGCGAAAGTAATCTTATATTATGGTTAATACAACAACAACAAAAAACCTATTTCAGGTTAATGAAATAGGTTTTTATATAATCTTAACGATGCTGTGAACGTCAATATATTAAACTAACATTGTCACAGGGTTTTCAATATATCCTTTTAAAGTTTGAAGGAATTGTGCTCCGGTTGCACCATCTACAGTTCTGTGATCACATGCTAGACATAATTTCATAGTATTACCTACTACAATTTGTCCGTTTTTAACTACTGGTTTTTCAACAATATTCCCAACAGATAAAATCGCTGAATTTGGTTGATTAATAATTGATGTAAAGCTATCAATACCAAACATTCCTAAATTAGAAACCGTAAACGTACTACCTTCCATCTCTTCTAAAGACAATTTCTTGTTTCTTGCTTTACCAGCATATTCTCTAACAGCAGCACCAATTTGTGTTAAGCTTTGCTCATTTGCAAATTTAACCACTGGCACTAATAAACCATCTGGCACAGCAACGGCAACACCAATATGAACATGATTGTTTAATTGCATTCTGTCATCAAACCACTGAGAGTTAACTTGAGGATGCTGTTTTAACGCTAAAGCACATGCTTTAACAATCATATCATTATAAGAAATTTTAGTATCTGGTATAGAATTATATTGTGCTCTAAATGCTATTGCATTTTCCATGTCAAACTCCACATTTAAATAATAATGTGGTGCGGTAAATTTAGATTTTGCTAAGTTTTTAGCAATGGCTTTACGCATATTTGAATTTGGCACTTCGTCAAAATCTTCTTGTCCTGTTGGAACAAATTTACCAACTGAAGCAGATTGTGCTGCTGGAGTAAAGTTTTCGATATCACGCTTTACAATACGTCCATTTTCACCAGAACCATTAACTTGACTTAAGTTAATTCCCTTCTCTTCTGCCATTTTTTTAGCTAAAGGAGAAACAAAAACTCGTCCTGAGCTTGTATTTGACGTTGAGACTTTTGGTGTTTCTTTCTTTGCTTCTACTTTTTTAGGCTCTGCTTTTGGTGTTTCTTTTTTAGTTTCAGCCTTAGGAGCTTCTTTCTTTTCATCACCACCATCAACTTTAAAGTTTTTCGCAAGACCTGAAATGTCAGTTCCTTTAGGACCTATAATTGCTAATAAAGAATCTACTTTAGCCGTTTCTCCTTCATTTAAACCAACGTATAATAAGTTACCTGATTGGAATGATTCAAATTCCATCGTCGCTTTATCGGTTTCAATTTCAGCAAGAATATCTCCTTCTTCTACCTCTTCTCCTACTTTTTTAAGCCATGTTGCTACTGTGCCTTCTTCCATGGTATCACTTAAACGCGGCATGGTAACCACTGTAACACCTTCTGGAATTTCAACTTCACTTGCTGATTCCGCTTCTTGAGATTCTTCAGCAGCACTCTCAGTATCTTCTGTTTTTTCTTCAGATGATTCTGATGCGCTTGCATTTAAGTAACTAGAAATATCTTCGCCTTCTTCACCAATAATAGCTAAAAGCGTATCTACTTTTGCAGTTTCACCTTCTTGAACACCAATATGTAGTAACGTTCCTTCGTTAAAAGACTCGAACTCCATAGTTGCTTTATCCGTTTCGATTTCTGCTAAAATATCTCCTTCTTCAACTTTGTCACCTACCTTTTTTAACCAAGAGGCAACAGTTCCTTCTTCCATGGTGTCGCTTAAACGCGGCATATTTATTACTTCTGCCATAGCTTATTTAATTTTGTGATCTATAAATGGGTAATCTTCTTGCTCATAAACAGCATCGTACATCACACTCTTATCTGGATAAGGAGACTCGTCTGCAAATTTTTCACATTCAGAAACGCGTTTCTTAACATCCTTATCAATAACTTTTAAATCTGCTTCTGTAGCATATCCTTTCTCTAAGATAATATCTTTTACCTGAGTAATTGGGTCAATTTTCTTATACTCTTCAACCTCATCTTTTGTTCTGTAGTGCTGAGCATCTGACATTGAATGCCCTCTATAACGGTATGTTTTCACTTCTAAAAATGAAGGACCACCACCTTTTCTAGCACGTTGAATTGCTTCATCAAAAGCTTCAGCAACTTTAATCGGATTCATCCCATCAACTGGTCCAGAAGGCATTTCGTAGCCTAACCCTAATTTCCAAATATCTGTATGGTTTGCTGTACGCGCTACAGAAGTTCCCATAGCATAACCGTTGTTTTCACAAACGAATACAACTGGTAAATTCCAAAGCATTGCTAAGTTAAATGTTTCATGTAATGAGCCCTGTCTTGCAGCTCCATCACCAAAACAACAAATAGTTACAGCATCTTTATCATGATATTTATCTCCAAAAGCAATACCAGCTCCTAAAGGAATCTGACCACCTACAATTCCGTGACCTCCGTAAAAGCGGTGTTCTTTTGAAAAAATATGCATTGATCCACCAAGACCTTGAGATGTACCTGTTGCTTTTCCATATAACTCTGCCATTACTCGTTTAGGATCTACTCCCATACCAATTGGCTGAACGTGATTACGGTAAGCCGTTATCATTTTGTCCTTAGTTAAATCCATAGCATGTAATGCACCTGCTAATACAGCTTCTTGTCCATTATATAAATGAAGGAATCCTCTAACTTTTTGTTGAATGTAAACTGCGGCAAGTTTGTCTTCAAACTTTCGCCAGAACAACATATCCTCATACCACTTTAGGTAAACTTCTTTGGTTATTTTTTGCATTTTTTGATGAGTTCTTTAAAATAGAATAGCAAAAATAACACTTTAGAAAATACTGATGAAACAGTATATCGTAAAAAAACAGTTAATTAATGAATTTAATGCAACGAAAACGTTATAATACCGAACTTTCAAAAAGAAGCGGCAACAAATTCGCTAATGAGTTAGATTTTACCACCTTTCCTTTTGCTCCCATAAAATAAATTTCGATAGGTTGATTTTGTTTGATTTCGTATTCTGCGATAGATTGCCTACAGGCACCACATGGAGGAATTGGTTTATCTGTTACTTGATTTTGGGAAGATGCTGTAATTGCCATTTTTAGAATCTTAGCCTTTGGATATTTGGCACCTGCATAATAAATAGCTGTACGCTCTGCACATAAACCAGAAGGAAAACACGCATTTTCTTGATTGCTACCAATGACAACCTCATTATTATCGAGTAAAATAGCAGCACCTACATTAAATTTTGAATACGGAGCGTAGGCGTTATCTCTTGCTTCAATTGCCGTATTCATTAAGTTTTGAATTGCTTGAGGAAGCTCATTAAAACCTGTATATACTTGTAATGTAGTTTCTATTTTAACCTCCTTCATAAATTTACTATTTATTTTAGACAAAAAAACTATTGCTTTTTTTAACAATAGTTTTGAAATTTAAATTATTTATAGATTCTAATACTCATCATATTCCCCTGATCCAAAGTTAAAGGTCAATGAAAAACGCAATGTATTTTCTAATGGACTTTGAATTTTAGAGGCTGAGAATAGGTACGATAAATCTACATTTATTGTTGTGTATTTAAACCCTGCTCCTAAAGCAAAAAACTTACGTGCTCCTTTATCATCTGCTTCATTAAAATAACCCGCTCTAAACGCAAAGTTCTCTTGATATGTATATTCAGCACCTAATGCCCATGTAAATTCTCTTAACTCTTCACTAAAACCTCCTGGTGCATCACCAAACGATTGAAAAACTCCACTTAAGAAACTTACATCTGTACTTTGACCTTCAATGATAACATTCTCTTCTGAAGCATCTAATTGCTCTTGTGTTTGAAAATCTCCATCATCTGGACTAAAAACACCATCATCATTTGTATCTGTAAATACCGTTTTATCTCCCATAATTGGAGGTGTTGGCACTAAATATTTAGAAACCTCAGCAGTAACAGCCAATTTACTATACTGGTCGAAAATAAAATCGAAACCAGCACCTAGACGTAAATTAGTTGGCTGAAATACTTCTTGACCACCATCATCGTACTTAAATCTTGGACCTAAGTTTTGTACTGCAAAACCTAATCTCCAACGCCCATTAAAATCATTATAAGCCTCTTCTTCACTTTGGTAATATCCTGTTATATCTGCTCCAAATGTACTCCCTGGACTCGCATTTGGATCTACTGTATCAATTCTAAGGGCTGAACGCATATAACGTAGAGCTACTGCCATTGCAAATTGATCACTTAATCTTAACGAATATGCTGCATCTATAGCAAATTCATTTGGTTTTACTGCTACACCAGGATCATTCGCATCTTGTGTTAGCACAATTTCACCTAATGAAAAATATTTAAGTCCTGCAGAAAAAGAACTGTACTCGTTTATTCTATTGAAATAAGTTACATAACTTAACGAGATATCATTTACTAATCTGGTTAAATAGGGTGTATAACTTAAACTTACCCCTTGTTTAGCTTCTGAAAATGCATATTTTGCAGGATTGTATTGTTGTGAAAATCCATCGACAGAGGTAGCTACACCCATATCTCCTAAAGAGGCAGATCTTGCATCAGGTGCAATAAGCATAAAAGGCAAGCCTGTAGTAATTACTCTACTATCAAAACTGTTACGAGTAATTTGTGTGGTTTCTACTTGAGCAAAGGTTAGGTTAATTGTCGCGATAGCGATTAGGGATAATATGTATTTCTTCATGTTCATTTTAGTTATTAATGCTAACTTATCAGCACTAATTCGTTAGCAAATATAAATTATTATTTAAGAATTAATTTAAACTTTTTCTTTTTGCTCTCAATTCAACTTCTTTTTTTCCTGCTTTCTGTTTTCTTATACCGTAATAATGAAAATCTTCTGCAAAATAAAAAGCTATAATTTCAGCTACAAAACAAAAAAATTAGACACTTCTATAGTATAACAAGTTTTTGAATTTTTTCAACTTGCTTATTTAAACGGTTAGATTTCACTTTTAGTTTATAAACATAGACTCCTTTTCCTATTTTATCTCCAAAATCATCTCTTCCATCCCATATAATGCTTCTAGATAATGACGACGAACCTTTAGAACAACATTCATCAGCACTAGTTTGTCCATTTAAAGTTCTTACCAATTTACCTGTAACTGTAAAAATTTGCACAGAAATATCTAAAGGATCAGAACTGTTATGATTAAACCAAAACTCTGTATAATTCACAAAAGGATTTGGATAATTTAAAACATTATCAATAATCAATTCTTCGTCTTCATCAAAAACTCTAAACTGAATTTCTGCTGTTGAAGAATTATTATAAACATCCCAAGCTTTTAATGTAAGCGTATGCACTCCTGGTTCTAAATCTCTAAAAGGATAAGAAACTGTTCCATTAGTATAATCATCGACACTGGCTTGGTAATAATTATTTAATACAATTGGGTTGGTTTCGTCTCCGTCAATAATAGCTGTAATATCGTGACCTATCCCGCTTGCTGTATTGATTCCATTATCGTCTTGAAGTTTTACCAATAACGTTGGTGATTCGTTAGTGATACCTCCAGACACAAAATTTTCGTCATTCATGAATAGATTTATCACTGGTCCGATATCATCTGTTGGTGCATTTTCATTAATACCTCCAACTTTAATATCGAAATTTGCACCTGCTTGATCTGAGAGTTGATCATCCGTTTGAGCATAAAAACTAATTTTACCATTGCCAACAGGAATAACAATATCTCTTGGCACAATAAAATCGAATTCAAATTGCCCATTAACAATACTTGCTTGCCCTTTAAAAATGACTTCCCCTAATGTTGTATAGTCCATAATAATTACACCATCAGCGTCTGTTACTCCATCATTACCTAAAGTTTGACGTTCAATTGGCTTATCATAAACCGTAGCGGTTAATGTTCCATTGTAATTAGGTAATACGTTTCCATTTACATCTACAACCTCACCTGCTAATTTTGTATAAGCTAAAGCTTTAAGTGTATCAATAGGCTGTGTAATTTCTACATCATTAACCTTAGTTAATCTAATATCTGGTTTTGCGAAGGCTAATTTCATTGCTGGATCACCAATTAGAAAGACCAATCGTTTTTGAGAACGCCCAACGATAGAATTATCTGTTTTAGTTAATCGCAATGCTTCTCCAATAGATGGATAATCATTAGAACCAAACGCATAGAGATAATCGTCCAAGGCTAGGTTAAAAAATCTTCCAGTAGATTCTGAGATTTGACGTGTTGTTGTTAGTAAAGCAATGGCACCTCCGTTTTTATTCCAAAAGGTAAACTCTCCTGCCGTATCTCTGTGTGGATCATCAAATTTGGTATATTCACAGGTTACAGTTATAAACAAATTGTATTTGCAGATATTATTAACTTCTTGTGAATCAAACTTATCAAAAATCCGTTCTTTTGCTATACCATCTTCTCCGCCATGACCAAAATAATTCACTACTAAAGCTCCAACTTCAATAGCGTCTCTTATGGCTTCATTTACTTTTGGATATCTATCTCCTGCTGCTGTTGACTCTTGCTCAAAAGCATCAGAATGAATCTTTACGACATTTAAAAATGGTTTTTCTTGATTTAGCGAATTCCCCAAACTTTCTGTAGTCTCTTGTAAATTTCTTTCCCAGCCCTCATCAACATCATCAGAAATAAGCAATACATTATTCCTCCAACTGCCATAAGACTCAGATTGATAGTAGGTATTAATTTTATCTACCATTTCTTTGGCTCGCTGTACGTCTTCTGCTAAAATTCGGCCTACAGCAATATCCATTCTATCAGACGTTGTTAACCCATCTCCTTCATTATCATCTAGCATGGCATAGAAATCATCTGAAACAAAGGAATTACCGAGACTAAAACTTGCTTTAGAGTACCATGATGGCACTAAGTTGGTATTATTACGTATTCTATCCTTATAGTCATAAGACCCTTCTCCAAACAAGCATAAATATTTTAATCGTTTGCTTGGTGTACTTGCATTATCATAAACGTATTTAATAAAATTCCTAATTGCAGCTACATCCTGACTTCCTGTACTAAATTCATTATAGATTGTTTCTAAATCAACTACTTTTACGTTTAGATTATACCTATCTCTATTAATTTGCGCTAAACGTTCTGCTTGTGTTGTCAGTTGAGAAGGAGATAAAATAATATAATCGATATCTTCAAACTGCCCTTGGGCATTATTAAAAATAGTTCCTTTTAGATTTTGATTTGCAACACTTGACCTACTGTCTTTATTAGGCTGTAAAACACTAGCATTAGAAAATGCTATATATGTTTTCTGTTCGCCAGATTGTGCTTTAAACATTATTGTATTTTCGCTAGTAGAATTTACGAGATTGGTAACATTAAAACGATCTGTAACATCCCATATTTCTGTTACTGCAGAAGCATTAGACAAGTTATATTGTGCTATTCCAGGTGTAGTAATAACATCTTTATTTTTAAAAACTAACTGATCGCCTTCATAAATTAAGCCTCTGGTTGCTTCAATATTAATATAATCTAAAAATGCATTTGACGACGGGTTACCGTTGTTGTTATAATCAAATGTAACCGTAATCTCATCAGATGTAATAATATGTGAGTTATTGTGTGTTTTATCAGTTGCTAACACAGATCCAGGACTTATGGTTCCTAATCCCATATTATCAACTTGATTTCCATTTATTGAAATCTTCATTGTTGTTTCTACTTCAGAAACAGACCCAACAACAATTTTAAAATCTACAGGAATATCAGTTACTAAATTTGGAAATTCAAATTTATAGGAACGTTGATTTTCAATATCAAAATCATCTCCAAACCAACGTCTGCCTATTTTTCCCAGGTTATATTCATCAACTTCATAGTACTGATAATCTTGAAATGTATTAATTACTATATCTGGCGAAGCATCTATAGTTGGCATTTCTTGAATACGCTTACCATTACCAGAACTGATATTCACATAATAATATGTCTTATCTGTAAATATATTTAAATTGGTTTCACTTTCTTCACTATAAGTTTTAGGTCCTTCACCATAAAAAAGGATGTAATCATTGTTATCAAAGCTTCCATCTTCTTCACCAATGAACTTTACGGCATTTTCTACAACATCGAAAGGGTAATTTTCTGAATTACTTAAAGGTAACATTCTCCCTCCATTACCATAAATTTTTATTGTTCTTGGATCTACTGAATTGGTATTAATACCTAAACTACTTAAAAAGCTTTTAGATAATCTATAGACACCCGAATCTTCAATATAAAAACGAAACCATTGTCCTGTACTTAAAACTGAGTTTACAATTCCATTGGCATCATTTAGGTTGTTGGCTGTACGAGCAGAACGTGTGCTATACGTAATTGTAAAGCCTGTAATTTTTTTATAAACTCCTCTGTCCTTAATAATAGGACTTAATTCAAAATAATGAGCACGTTTATCTCTTGCATTAGTATTGTATATCTTATACTTAGGAGAATTTGGAATTAATTTTGGACTTAAATTCTTTAATTCAGAAGCAGAAATAGATTCATAAGCAACATTGGTTAATTGTATTGAGTTTTCATCAATTTGACTTCCGTTACTTTCCCATTGAGCAAAAAAGGTTAAACCATCACTTTCATTATAACTAAAATGATTATCATCAAAAGCAGGCACTTCTATTTTACTATAAGCTGTTTCTAAAACTTTATATCCACTCCAATTTATATTAAATTGTTTTTGCTGCCCAAAACAAAGCACACTAAACAACATCAAAGCGATTATATAGCAATTTTTCATGTATTCTTTTTCGTTTTTAGTCTCAAATAAAATAACGCCTGTTAAAGCACTATATTATGACTTTGCAATTTTTATTTCAAAAATACAACAATAATTCATTTGCACCCTCGTTATTAAAGAGCAAAATACATCGGCAAATCGAAAAAAGTCCGTTGTTGTGCTCAAAAAAAAGGATGAAATGCACATTTTTTTACAATTAGACGCAAAAAAAAGTTGTCAGTTTACCTTTAATTGTTATATTGCGACTCTAAAATTAAACGAGCTTACTTAAACGTATGGATATGAAACATGTCTCAAACCTAAAATTTCTAATAGCAGTAACGCTTTGCGCTTCAATTGTAAGTTGCAACCGTTCTTCTAATTCTGGCAATGTAGATACTGCCACAGGATGGAAAATCAACGATAAACAAGGTGGTTTTCAGTACAACACTCAATTTAAGGAACAAGAAACACCTCCTGGAACTGCATTCATTGAAGGCGGAACCTTTACAATGGGTAAAGTAGGTGATGATCCAATGCACGATTGGAATAACACTCCAAATCAACAACATATTCAGTCATTCTACATGGATGAAACTGAAATTACTAACCTAAATTATCTTTATTATTTAGATTATTTAAAAAGTGTTTATCCTCCAGATAACCCAGATTTCGCACTTATATACAAAGGTGCACTTCCTGACACATTAGTTTGGAGAAATCGTTTAGGTTATAATGAAATGATGACAGAAAACTATTTACGTCATCCTGGTTATGCAAATTACCCTGTTGTTGGTGTAAGTTGGATTCAAGCTGTAGAATATGCTAATTGGAGATCTAACCGTGTAGCTGAATTATCTTTACAAGAAGCTGGTTACATTAAAAGAGATGCTCAATATACCGATTTGAGTGCTGAAAGTACTTTTGATGTTGATACTTATATTAACGCTCCTACAGAGACTTACGGAGGTAATTCGGATGTATTAGAAGGCGGAAAACGTAGACAACAAACAGATGCAGATGGCAATCCTGTTAATATTTATGCTAATAGAGAATCTGGTGCAATCCCTGTAAAATACAGACTACCAACAGAAGCAGAATGGGAATATGCTGCTTTAGGTATGAGTGAATTACGTAGCTTTAATGTTTATAGAGGACGTAAAAAATACCCTTGGGATGGTCAATATACAAGATCTGGAAAGCGTGTAAATCGTGGAGATCAAATGGCTAACTTTAAGCAAGGGAAAGGTGATTATGGTGGAATTGCTGGCTGGTCTGACGATGGTGCAGATATTACTGCAGAAGTAAAAACATACTCACCAAACGATTATGGTTTATATGACATGGCTGGTAATGTTGCCGAATGGGTTGCCGATGTTTACAGACCTATTGTTGATGACGAATTCAATGATTTCAACTACTATAGAGGAAATGTATATACTAAGAATGCAATCAATGAAGATGGTACTGTAAAAATTGTAACTGCAGATGAAATTGTTTATGATACATTAAGCAACGGAAAAATTGTAGCTAGAGATTTACCTGGTGAGATCGCAAGAGTTCCTGTAGATGAAGAAGAAACTTATTTAAGAACTAACTTTAGTAAAAGTGATAACATCAACTTTAGAGATGGTGACAAACGTTCTTCTCGTTACTACAGAGAGAATTTTGATGAAACAGAAGGTGGAGCAGCAAAGAAAAATACCACTAGCAAAATGTACAACTCACCAAAACATAGAGTTGAAACAGATTCTGCTGAGGGTAAATTAATTAGAGAATATGACAAATCTAATAGCAGAACATCTTTAATTAATGACGAAGTAAGAGTTTATAAAGGTGGTTCTTGGAGAGATAGAGCATACTGGATTGACCCAGCACAACGTCGTTACTTCCCACAAGATATGGCAACAGATTATATTGGCTTTAGATGCGCAGTATCTAGAGTTGGTTCTAAAAGCCAAAAAGGTGGAAAAAGACGTAACTAATAAACGTTAAATAATATTTTAAAAAGTCCTGATAAATTTATCAGGACTTTTTTATTTTTAAGCTCATGAAAATAGACGATATATATCAAAAATTTAAAGCCTGTACAGCGGTTTCTACAGACACTAGAAAACTTCAACAAGGCTGTATGTATTTTGCGCTTAAAGGGGATAATTTTGATGGCAATCAATTTGTAAATAAAGCTTTTGACGGTGGAGCTAAATATTGTGTTATAGATGATAAAAATGCTTTAATAAGCGATGATTGCATCTTAGTTGAAGATGTATTAACAACACTTCAAAAGCTTGCAACATATCATAGAAAGACAATTAACATTCCTATTATAGCTTTAACTGGCAGCAATGGTAAAACCACTACAAAAGAACTTATTAATGCGGTTTTAGAAACGACGTACAAAGTAAAAGCTACAGTTGGAAATCTAAACAACCATATTGGTGTACCATTAACCTTATTAAGTTTCACAAAAGAATTAGATTTTGGAATTGTAGAAATGGGAGCCAATCACCTAAAGGAAATTGCTTTTTTATCGGGTATTGCACAGCCTGATTATGGTTTAATTACCAATTTTGGAAAAGCACACCTAGAAGGTTTTGGAAGCATTGAAGGAGTTATTAAAGCGAAGTCTGAATTGTATGATTTTTTAATGCAAAATCAGAACAAAGTCTTTATAAACACTGACGACAAAAAGCAAGTAACTCAAATTGCTAACTATAATAATGTTAGTCATTTTGGATCTCATACGAATAATGATTGTATTGTTGCTTTTGAAAATGCTAACCCTTATGTCACCATAACATATGATGGCATTACAATTGAAAGTCAACTTATAGGCGATTATAATTATGGCAACATAGCAGTAGCTGTTGCGATTGGAAAATATTTTAATGTAAGCTCTGAAAACATACAAAAAGCTATTGAAAGTTACCACCCAGATAATAACCGCTCTGAAATTATAGAAAAAGGCAATACAAAAATTATTCTCGACGCATACAATGCCAATCCTACAAGCATGTTAGCAGCGCTTAAAAATTTTAAACAACTACAAGTTAAAAACAAGTTTCTTTTTCTTGGAGATATGTTTGAATTAGGTTCTGAATCTGAAAAAGAACATCAAAGCATAGTCGATTTTATTGAAGATCATTTTGAAAAAAACAGATTTTTAATTGGTAAAAACTTTTATAAGACCAAAACCACAGCATCAACATTTAAGTTTTCAACTTATGAAGATTTAAAACTACATATAGAATCGCTTCAAATTAATAATGCTACAGTTTTGATTAAAGGGTCTCGCGGAATGGCTTTGGAACGAATTTTAACATTATTATAAAATAAATAGCCGTGAAAGAGTTCTCTTTCACGGCCTGCTATTAACAACAAAAAAAATAATAGGGAATTATCCTTTTCTGATTTTAAGTAAAAATTTAAGTCATTCTCTTCTGTACTTTCTTAGAGACAAGTAGAATTTATTTTTAAAAGTATTACACTCATCAACGAGCTTCATATAACTTATCCGCTTCTGTTCATGGAATCTTAGTCGGTTTAAAGCATATTCAGTTTTCCCATATTGATATTCGGTTTTCAACTCTTGCTCGTACTTGCATAAGATGGCCATATTTAAGACATTCTTTCTTCGAATGGCTTGAATAGTATTAGAAACAGAAGCCTTTTTAATAAGCTGTTTTTCTATAACACTAAAATGATCCAGTTCGTTATTAAAAAATTCTAAAGTATTAATCCATAGATTTAATTCGTTTAAATCTTTTTGTATACACAATTTTCTTTGCTGATTAAGTTGATGCGATAAAACGGTATTCAAAAGCTTATATGATATAAGATTAATTAATTTTTATAAGTGTAAACTTTCCTTGTACTTTATTAAAAAACTCATCTTTAAGCCTCCTGTATTTATCCAAGTGATATAGGTAACTTCTCCTATAACTTTCGTGCTCATTAATGTATGCCATATCGCATTGTGTGTCCTCACACTCTACAATGTTAGATCTAGAATTTGAATATTTTATAAGTGCTTCTAATAGGATTTCGTTTTCAACTTTCTTTTTTTGAAAACGCTCCTCAACACTATAGTCTTCCAATTTTTCATTTAGATCTGCGGTGCAAATATTAATAAGGTTAACCAACTCTTTTTTTATATACTTTAAATGATTAATCCAATTACTTAACTCCATAGTGTTGATTTTATGTGTTACATCAACGTCTGAATCGTGATGAAAAATTTCAGTATTTAAAGTTGTCATATCTTATATTTTTACATTACAATATCTAATCCACTAAACGTTTCTTCTTGGGTTACATCAATAATTTTTAGCTGTTGTTTCCCGCCTGGAAAATCCCAAAAAATGGTATCCTCTTTTGAATAACCAATTAATGCAGATCCCATTGGTGTAAGAATAGAAATCTTATTTTGTTTTATATTTCTTTCTGTTGGAATTACAACTTGTAACTTTTTTTCCAAACCATTTTCTAAAACTAGCGTCACGATACTATTAAATCTAATAATATCCTTAGGCATTTCTTCTTCACTAACAATCTGAGCTGTTTTTAGCTCTTCAGACAGTTTCATTAAACATTTTTGAGTTTCATGGTCTTCGGCATAACCCGATACATTTAGTATACGTTTTAAGTAAACGTATTCTTTCTTTTCAATTATTAAACTTCCGTACCTCATGTTTTTACATTTATTTATGGAAAAATACCTCTTTGTATATATGCTTTTTCTATACGTTCAATAGCAATACAAAATGCTGCTGTACGCATATCCATATTTTCATTTTTAGAATAGTCATAAACTTTATTAAAAGATTCTTTCATCTTTTTGTCAAGTTTAGCCATAACTTCATCTAGTTGCCAAATTTCACCATTTCGGTTTTGCAACCATTCAAAATAACTACCTACAACTCCACCTGAGTTACATAAAATATCTGGTATGATAGTAATTCCTTTATCTAAAAGGATTTTTTCACCTTCTACATTGGTTGGGCCATTTGCTCCTTCGGCAATAAGTTTTCCTTTTATTTTTGATGCATTTTCTTTAGTAATTTGATTTCCTAAAGCAGCAGGAATAACAATATCACAATCTAAACCAAAGAACTTATCTTTATTAATGGGCTTTGCATCAGGAAAATCTGCAATACTACCTTCATTAATTTTAGTATATTTAGAAAGCTCTTCAACTGCTATACCTTTTTGATTTTGAATACATCCATATGCATCTTGTACTGCTACTAATTTTGCTCCGTCTCTTTCTAAAAAAAGAGCAGCCCAATAACCAACATTACCATAACCTTGAACGATAAATTTCTTTCCTTCTAAATTTACATCGTTTTTTTCTGCCCAGAATTTGATAGTCAAGTACACTCCGTAACCGGTTGCTCTATCTCTTCCTTCAAGTCCACCACTTCCATCTGGTTTTCCTGTAACTATATGCTGGTTTGCATTACGTTCTGCTGGCGGACGCGTACTCATATAAGTATCAGCTATCCATGCCATAGTTTGACTATTGGTATTCACATCTGGAGCAGGAATATCGTGTTCTGGTCCAATATTATCTGCTAAAGCAAACGTAAAACGTCTTGTAATACGCTCTAATTCGCCTTCAGAATATTTAGAAGGATCTAATTTAATACCTCCTTTACCACCTCCATAAGGCAAACCTGCTAAAGAAGTTTTCCATGTCATCCACATCGCTAAAGCTCTTGCAGCATCTAGATCTACAGTTGGATGATAACGTAAGCCCCCTTTATATGGTCCTAATGCGTTATTATGTTGTACTCTGTATCCTGTAAATATTTCCACCTCACCATTATCCATTTTAACTGGAAAATTCACAAGAATTTCATTATTGGTTATGCTTAATATTTTTCTAATGTTTGGATGTAAATTGATTTGGTCTGCAGCACTATTAAACTGCTCCATCACGTTATCCATCATACCTCTTACAGGTACTTTTTTTGTCGCTTTTTTAGTTGTTCTTTTCAAATCTGCTGTTAATGTTGTCATTGTAGTATGTTTAAATTTTTATTTGAAATAGCGATTAGTTATCGATCTTTCATGATATTTCTCAATGATATATTTATTTCTAGAAACTTCTTTAGCCGATTTTTTATCTACTAGATTTCGAGTTTTAAATACTGATATTAATGCGTTAAAAATCATAATTTATTATTAAATATTAAGCTAATTCTAGTTCCTGCTTAGGCTGTTGTACTTTTTCTAAAAAAACCTCTTCTGATTTAATTTCATCAAACTCACTACAAGACCAAACCTTATCCTTTTGTGCTGTTAAAACACAATCGTTGCGATGCATGCAACTCGGACAAATATTAAAATGATTCATAATAAATACTATTAATGTTATTTGTATAATGAAGCAATGCTTGTGCCAAAACAGCTAATCGTGGCTCTACAAAACAGCAAAAGCCTATAAACAAAGAATAGTTAGTGACTTGAATTATAAAACACAAAAAAGAGATTGGTACAAAATTACCCAATAGAGTAAAAAAGTACCAGTTAAAGAATATTATTCTGAAAGTTTTTGACGAATTGTTTTTCGGTCTATTTGAAGAATTTCTGCAGCCTTTGTTTTATTATTATCTGTAGCGCGTAAGACCTTTTCAATATATCTTTTTTCAATGACTTTTAACGGCTCCAATTTGTCTTTAGAAAAATTTAAAGTGTATTTTAAATGTTCAGGCAAATGTGCTACGTCTATAATTTTATCACACATAATCACTGCACGCTGAATAATATTTTCTAATTCTCTAATATTTCCTGGCCAATCGTAACGTTTTAGAATTTCCATAGCTTCTGGTGTAATTTTAAGAAATCTATCTTTATACTCTACTCCATATTTAAAGAGAAACTTATCTACTAATAACTGAATATCTTCTTTTCGCTCTCTCAAAGGTGCTATTTCAATTTCGACAACAGTTAACCTATAAAACAAATCTTCTCTAAAGGTTTGCTTCTGTAGCATATCACGCAAATCGCTATTAGTTGCCGCTATAACGCGTATATCTACTTTTTCTGCTTTTGTTGCTCCAACTTTAACAACTTCTTTTTCTTGTAATACGCGTAACAACCTTGACTGAACTGCTAGTGATGCATTACCTATTTCATCTAAAAAAATAGTACCTCCGTTAGCAGCCTGAAAAAAACCTTCTCTATTAGTTTCTGCTCCTGTAAATGCTCCTCTTAAATGCCCAAACAATTCTGCTTCTAAAAGATTTTCTGGTATTGCGCCACAATTTACAGCAATAAATGGTGCTCTTGCAAACTTACCTTGATAATGAATTGCTCTAGCAACCAACTCCTTTCCCGTACCACTTTCACCTTTAATAAATATCGTAGCTTTATTATCTTTTACACGCTCAATGACCTGAATGACATCGTTTATCTTTTCTGAATTACCTATAATTTCCCCGTAAGAAGACTCTTGTTCGTCTTCAGATTGGTTAGGTTTCTGGATTTGATTATTAGAAATAGATTTATCTATTGCAGATTTTAATTCATCCTTTGTAAATGGCTTTGTTAAGTAATCTACCACTCCTGATTTAATTGCAACTAATGAATCTTGAACTGAAGGATAACCTGTAACAACTAATTTTTGCAATTTTGGGTAGTGCTCTGACACAAACTTAATAAGTTCTGAACCATCTAACTCAGGCATTTTTAAGTCTGTAATCAATAAGTCTATTTGTGAATCTCGCAAAATTGTTACGGCTTCTTTTACTGACATCGCCTTAAAAACATGATAATTCCACGATTGCAAATGACGCTGTAACAACTCTAAGATGTTAACATCATCATCTACAATAAGTATATTTTCTTTGCGTAACTGCATGGTGTCATTTATTCTTTTGGGAGTATTATTGTAAATATAGCACCTTTATTTGGCATATTCTCAGCTGTTATTGTGCCTTTATGAGACGCTACAATGCCATGTACAACACTTAGTCCTAGTCCAGAACCATCTCCTGTAGGTTTGGTTGAAAAAAACGGCTGAAACACTTTATCCAAATCTTCTGGGTTAAATCCTTTTCCTTCGTCAAAAATTTTCAAAATGATATCCTTTTCTGTTTTTTCAGCCTCAATGGTTACCAATCCATCTTTTGGAGAAAAGTAAATGGCATTAATTAATAAATTGAAAATAATCTGTGTGAGCTGAATAGGATCTGCCTTTAACCATAATTCTTCTTCTTCAATTTTCACAAGATACTTTACATGCTCTTTTCTAAAAGTTGCATCTAATAAGTTTATAGCATTTTTAATATTAGGCACAATGTTAACACGTTTCATTTCTTGCGGCATTTCGCAAGCAAAAAACATAAGCTTCTTTACTACTTCTCTCGAAAAAACTGCATTTTGAATAATTTTATCTAAATCTGATGTTGCACTTTTATTATCTGCTAAATCATCCTTAAGTAATTCTGCAAAGCCTAAAATATTTGCTAAAGGCGTATTAAGTTCATGAGCTATTCCGGCAGTAATTTCACCTAAAATCCCAAGACGATCTGCACGTTCCATTTGCCGTTTTAAAGACGCTTGGTTTTTCTGAATCTCAATACGCTCTAACATGTTTCCAACCATGAGAGCGACATTATCTAAGAGCAACCTCTCTTCATTTAAAAAATCGTTCTCGCTATAATTTACACCATTTAAATGCGCACTAATTTCACCTTTAACCTCATTAAAAAGTTTAATTTCAGAAGTAATAAAAACAGACTTTCCTTGTCTTTTTTCAGTTACAACTTTGTTATGCTCTGTTTGTATTACTATTTGAGTATCCCTAGATTGTTGAAATGCTTTTTTTAAACTAAAAGCTACAGCTCTTAATGTGTCCTTAAGCAACACGATATTAACATCTCCTATTATGGATGAAACTTCATATAGACAAGTTAACTCCTTAATACGTTCTTGTAATGCTGCTTCTGTAGTATTCATATCCCAATTAACAAATATACTTTCAAAAAACAAAACATAATTATCCAATAAATTATATAACAGCAATGCTCTGTAATTTTTAAACGAAAAAACCCGATTTACAATTATAAATCGGGTTTTCTTATAATGTGGGTCATACTGGATTCGAACCAGTGACTTCCACGTTGTCGACGTGACACTCTGAACCAACTGAGTTAATGACCCTTTTTTAATTGACTTTAGCGTTTTCTAAACAAATGAACTTAATCTTAGATGCACTTGAACGCAATTGCATCTGCTATTGAAATATTGAATCAGTTAGGTAATTCTTAAAATTTCTGTTTTTATAAATTACAAAAACTAATAACTTCACTCGCTTATTAAAAGCAAAAAACCCGATCTACTTTCGTAAATCGGGTTTCCTTTTGGAAGTGGGCGACAAGGGATTCGAACCCCTGACCCCTTGGGTGTAAACCAAGTGCTCTGAACCAACTGAGCTAGTCGCCCTAATAATTAGGACTGCAAAGATAGTCTAGTTTTTAACATCTCAAAACATTTTTTAATAAAAATTTAAATTATTTCTGCTACAACAAAAGTACTACCGCCAACATAAATCAAATCATCTTTATTAGCATTTGATTTTGCGATAGTTAAGGCTTCACTAACACTTTTATAAGATTCTCCTAATAATTGATTTTTTTTAAAAGCAGTCATCAATATTTTAGCATTTAAGCCTCTTTGCACGTTTGGTTGACAAAAATAATAGCTTGCTTCTTTAGGAAGTAAAGGAATTATAGTGTCCAAATCTTTGTCATTTACAACACCAAATACAATATGAAGCTTATTAAAGGTTTCTTTTTTTATTTGCTCCATTACATAAGTTAATCCTTCTTTATTGTGCGCCGTATCACAAACAACCTTCGGATTGTGTCCTAATATTTGCCATCGGCCTTGCAAACCAGTATTACCAACAACATTTAAAAGTCCTTTTTCTAAATTATTTTTAGAAATATTAAAACCTAGTTCTTTTAAAATATTTATTGATTGTATAACCGTTTTAATATTATGTACCTGATAAGCCCCTTTTAAATCGCTCTCTAAAGCTTCATTTATAATTTGATCTGCAAAGTAAATCGTAGAATTAGCTTCGCTTGCTTTTTGTTTAAATACACTTTCGGTTTCAGGATGTGTTTCTCCAATAACAACAGGAACATTTTGTTTTATAATTCCGGCTTTCTCTCCTGCAATTTCTTGAAATGTGTTTCCTAAAAACTGCGTGTGATCAAAACCTATGTTTGTAATTACAGATAATTCTGGTGTAATAATGTTTGTAGAATCTAATCGACCACCCAAGCCAACCTCAACAATAGCAATATCTACTTTTTGCTTTGAAAAATAATCGAAAGCCATACCAACAGTCATTTCAAAAAACGACAGTTGATTATCTTCTAAAAATGCTTTATTCTTCTTTATAAAAGCTATAACAGCCTGCTTGCTTATAAGTTTACCATTAATACGAATACGCTCTCTAAAGTCCTTTAAATGTGGAGACGTGTATAGGCCAACTTTATATCCTGATTCTTGTAAAATTGAAGCCAACATATGACTTGTTGACCCTTTACCATTAGTGCCAGCAACATGAACAGATCTAAACTTACCTTCTGGATGGTTGAGATACGTAGCTAAATTAATGGTATTAGTTAAGTCTTTTTTAAAAGCTGAGTTGCCTTTATTTTGATACATTGGAAGTTGTTGAAACATCCAATTCACAGTATCTTGATAATTCATTCTATTGACCTACATCAAAATTAATACTCACAAAACCAACTTGAGTTGTTGGTGCCTCAGGATCTGCTGGCCATTTATGAGACATGGCTATTTTTTTTGCAGGTTCTAATAAACAAGGATCTGTATTGGTTGTGCCCTTAATTCCAGGTTCTGCTTTAATTACTTTGCCTTGTCTGTTTACTTGAATTCTTACAACAACTAAGCCGTATTCGTTGCAGTCTTGCTTATATATTTGCTTGGATGGTATTCCTCTACCTCCTAAGCCGTATCCTACACCTCCTTTTCCGGGACCTGAACCTCCAAAATAACTTGGTGCATAAGGATCACCATCTAATTGTCCTTTATTCCCACCTTGACTATCTGGTCCTTCTCCTCCATCTGTATTGCCTTCTGCATTTTTCACACCTCCAATCATAGCATCGAGCTTTCTCTTTTTCTCAGCTTCTTCAGCACGTTTCTTTTCTTCAGCCTCACGTTTTTCTCGCTCTATCTTTTCTGCGGCTGCTTTAGCTTCTGCCTTAGCCTTTTCTTCAGCCGCTTTAGCTTTTGCTTCAGCTTCTTTTTGCTTTTTTATAGCAATTTCTTCAGCGTTATCTTGCGTCATCACTTCTTCGGCTTTGGTTGCCGCTTCAGTAGGTGTCACTTGTGATTCTTCCGGTACCACTTCTTCAACAGCACTTTCTTCTACTATTTTTTCTTCAACAGCCTTTTTAGGTTCACTTAATGGTTTATTACCGCTACCAAAATCTGTGGTCCCAAAATTTACTGCTACACCATATTCTTCTGGAGGATCCATATATTGAGGCCCAACAACAAACAATAGCAGTAACAGTATCAAAGAAATGAGTACTGTAATTTTTGCCGAATTGCGTTCGTGTTTAGTCTCTAAATATTTCACTTTATAGGTATTGTTTTAAACTTATCAAATTTTGAAACCTTGTTGGTTTCCAAAGCTATTTTCAAAAATGATGCCGTTAATTAGGTTGAACAGCTAATATCACCTTAAACTTATTTCTATTGGCAATATCCATAACCTTCACTACATTTTCTACAGGTACAGATTTCTCTGCTCTCAATACGATTGTTGGTGATTCTTGGTTAGACAGAATAGATACTAACTCTGTTTCTAAAACACTTTCACCAACGCGTTTTTGATCAATATAATAGGTCAAATCTTTTTTAATACTTACTGCAGTCGATTTTTTATTTTCAGTCTTACCACTTGCTTTTGGCAATATAATATCAATCGCATTAGTACTTACCAATGTTGACGCTATCATAAAAAATATTAATAACAAGAATACAATATCGGTCATTGACGCGAAATTGAATTCTGGTGTTACTTTATTTCTTCCTCTAATGTTCATAAATTAGATAGGTTCGTTTAAATGATCTAAAAATTCAATAGAATTTGCTTCCATTTGGTAAACAACTTTATTCGTTCTTCCTACAACATGGTTATATGCAACGTATGCAATAATACCAACTATAAGTCCACCAACAGTTGTAGTCATAGCTGTATATAATCCACTTGCTAAAACATCCATTTGAATGGTTCCTCCTGCATTTGCTAATTCAAAAATTGAAATAATCATACCAACAACAGTTCCTAAAAACCCAATCATTGGTGCAACTCCAGAAATAGTAGCTAACACACTTACGTTTTTCTCTAGACTATAAATTTCTAAACGCCCAGCATTTTCTATAGCTGTATTAATATCTTCTAGAGGTTTTCCTATTCTAGTAATTCCTTTAGCAATTAATCTCGAAACTGGTGAATTTTGCTGAGCACATAACATTTGTGCTGAATCTATCTTACCATTACTTACGTGATCTTTAATCTGATTCATAAAATTTGAATCGACTTTAGACGCAGCTTTAATGGCAAAAATGCGTTCAAAATAAATATAAGTAGCTATAATTAAGAGTAAGAATAAAATAAGAATAATCACTATTCCTGATGTTCCTCCACTTGTAATTAATTCAATAATAGATAAGGTTTTTTCAACTGGTTCTCCCTCTGTTAAAATATCTACTTCATCTTGAATAGTATTTAATGATATCATACTAAAATATTTAATTTTTTAAAGTTGTACTGTTTATAACGCTAAGTTTATAGCTTAAGTATATTTATTATTTTAATATTAAAAAATAGCTCTTGTTACCATAAAGGCTGCTGCTCCAGCTAGAAACCCAACTAATGCCAACCAAGATATTTTCTTTAAATACCAAAAGAAATCTATTTTTTCCATTCCCATTGCCACAACACCTGCTGCAGAACCGATGATTAACATACTTCCTCCAGTACCTGCAGAATAAGCTATAAAGTGCCAAAGCTCATTATCTAATGGTTCTGAGAACATACCTAAACTTGCTGCAACCAAAGGTACGTTATCTATTACAGCCGATCCAACTCCTAGAAGTAATACCACTAAATCCGATACACCTTCATGATGAAACTCTGTACCTAACATTGGCATAGTATCTTGAAGTGAACCTGCAAAACCGAATAAAATCCCTAAAGATTCTAAGGCAGCAACTGCCATTAAGATGCCTAAGAAAAACAATATACTTGGCAATTCAATTTTAGATAGTGAATGATGAACAGGACTATGACTTGCATTAGAATTATGTTCTTCTGAACTCACTTCTGAAATTGAAAATTTAGAACTACTATATACTTCAGCAAAAATAGCAACAACACCCAATGACAACATCATACCTACATAAGGAGGTAAATGTGTAATCACTTTAAATATTGGCACAAAAATAATAGCTCCCAATCCTAAGAATAACATGGTAGCACTAAACTTGTTTTTTGGTTTACCATCTGACTCTTGTAATTCTAAATCGCCTTTAAAAGGCTTTAAAAATGACGCAATAAAAGTTGGTACTACCATACATAACAATGAAGGGATAAATAAATACGAGAACAATTTACCTGTAGATACTTTATCTCCAATCCAAAGCATTGTTGTTGTCACATCTCCTATAGGAGACCAAGCACCACCTGCATTTGCTGCAATAATAATTAAACCAGCATACCATATTCTTACATCTCTTTCTTTTACAATTTTTTGAAGAATTGATATTAATACAATTGTGGCAGTAAGGTTATCAATGATTGCTGAAAGTAAAAAGGCTAAGATAGCAAACATCCATAGCAGTTTCTTCCTACTGTTAAAATTTACAGCATTTTTAATGGTAGAAAACCCATCAAAATAATCTATTATTTCAACAATGGTCATTGCACCTAATAAAAATACAAGAATCTCTGCTGTCTTACCTAAATGATGAAGTAAGGTTTCTTCCATTAAGTGCATTTTCTCTTCATGCGGAAGTAAACCAAAATTGTCCATTAGGCTATGATTAGCAGAATCAAACCATTGAGTAAATCCATCAATACCTAATGAAATCAGCGCCCAACTTATAGCCATCATGACTAAAGCAGGAATTAATTTATCAATTTTAATATTGTGTTCTAATGTTATGGCCAAATAGCCAAAAACAAATACAAGAATTATTGCAGCTTCCATTATATATTATATCAATTGTTTTAATGCTATTTCAAAAGCTGTTTCACTTATACCTATTCTTGTTGAATTATTTTCATGTACTTTTTCTAAAGCTTTCCTTATAACATCAGATGTGTCATTAAAAATAGCTTCATCAGTCATTAGCACTTTACGTTCCATAAAATAAGCAAAAACTCTTGCCATACCACAATTTGAAATAAAATCTGGTATTAGGCTCACTTTTTGGTCTGTATGTTCCATTATAGATCCAAAAAATATTTCTTTATCAGCAAAAGGGACGTTAGCACCACAGGTAATCACTTCTAAACCTGTAGTAATCATCTGATCAATTTGATCTTGAGTCACTAACCTCGATGCTGCACAAGGTGCAAATACTTCAGTCTGTAACGACCATATACTTTCATTGATTTCTTCAAACGGAATAAGGTTATCTGCAACTAGTGTATTACCATTTTTTGCAAGGTATAAATCTGTGATCTCTTCAAATGTAAATCCATCTTTATTGATTAACCCTCCAACTCTATCAATGATACCAACAACTTTTGCTCCCATTTGTGCGAAATAAAAAGCAGCTGCAGCACCTACGTTTCCAAATCCCTGAACAACAACGCGTTTTCCTTTTACAGAATCTCCATTAATATCATAGAAGTGTTTTGCTGCTGTAGCAACACCGTAACCCGTAATCATATCTGCAACGGTATATTTTCTATTAACACTAGGAGAAAAGTCTGGATTTTCAATAACCTTGATAACACCTTGTCTTAACTGACCAATTCTATTAATTTTATCGGCTTGTGTTGGTTTAAAATGGCCTTCAAAGACACCTTCTTGAGGATGCCAAACACCACTCTGCTCAGTAATTGGAATAACTTCGTGAATTTCGTCAACATTTAAATCACCACCTGTTCCATAATAACTTTTTAATAAAGGAGATACCGCTGCATACCAACGTTCTAAAACACCTTTTTTCCTTGGATCTTGTGGGTCAAAATTTATTCCAGATTTAGCTCCACCAATGGCAGGGCCAGAAACTGTAAATTTTACTTCCATCGTTTTAGCAAGAGACAACACTTCATTTCTATCTAATCCTTTTCGCATTCGTGTTCCACCACCTGCTGCTCCACCACGTAATGAGTTTATAACTGTCCACCCTTCCGCGTCTGTTTCTGAGTCGTTCCAATGAAATACGATTTCGGGAGTCTTATTTTCGTATTTCTGAAGTAAATCTTTTATCAATTTATTTTTGTTTTATTTCCGGTAACAAATATAAAAAACAATCGAACCGAAATGTTAATTAATTTAGATTTTTAGGGATTAATCTTTTTCCTGATGAATGATTTTGATTTGCACCTGTTACACTTTTTAAACAGTTAACTTCGTTTCTCTCTTTTAATACTCCAAGCAATCCAAAAATTAAAGCTTCTTTAAATTCTATAATTTCATTTTCTGGGATTACAATTTTAGATTTAGAGAAATGACTAATTCTATCCATTAAAAAATCATTGTAAACTCCACCTCCTGTAACTAAAACCTTTGTATTGCTTTCTGTTAGAATTCTAGAGACCTGAATAGCAACATGTTCAATAAATGTTCGTAATATATCTTTTGTTTCAAGCTTATAAGGTTCAATAAGTGGAAAGATATTCAATTCTACCCATTCTAAACCTAAAGATTTTGGTGCTTGTTCGTTATAAAAACGAAGTGTGTTTAACTGAAATAGTAACGCTTCATTTACCTGTCCTGTTGAAGCTATTTTACCTTTATCATCATATTCTAAATTTAATTTAGAAACATAATAATTTAAAACAATGTTTACAGGGCAAATATCAAACGCAATTCTTTTATTTTTAGATTCAAAAGAAACATTGGCAAAGCCACCTAAATTGAGACAATAATCAAAATCTTTAAATAACAAACGATCACCTATAGGTACTAAAGGCGCTCCTTGTCCACCAAATTTTACATCTTGAACTCTAAAATCACAGATAACTTTTTCATTTAAAACATCTGCTAACACTTGCAGATTACCTATTTGATAAGTTACCCCTTGTTTTGGTTGGTGTAAAGCCGTATGTCCATGCGAGGCAATAAAATCTATATTTTTAATGTGATGTTGTTTTATAAATGTTGAAATTACTGTTGCTAAATATTTAGAATATAACGAATCAATATCCTGCAATTGGTCCATTGACTGGTTAACTAATGCTCCCAATTGTAATTTCCATTGTGCTGAATACTTTACAGTTTCTGCATCGTGAATTTTAAAATCCCAATGGGCATCAACAACATCATAGGTTGCATAAATAAGATCTATACCATCTAGTGAAGTTCCTGACATTACACCAATAACTTTATAAGTAAATTTTGTCATATGAGTAAAAATAATATTCCTTATTGAAAATACCGCAATAAAAAATTATCTTTGCATCAAAATTTTAAGAAATCAATAATATTTATAGTATATGGACTTTAACTTAACAGAAGAACATTTAATGATTCGTGATGCAGCACGAGATTTTGCACAAACAGAATTACTTCCTGGTGTCATAGAACGTGATAATGCTCAAACTTTTCCTGAAAGCTTAGTACGTAAAATGGGTGAATTAGGATTTTTAGGCATTATGGTAGATCCTAAATATGGCGGAAGCGGTATGGATGCTATTTCTTATGTACTCATCATGGAAGAATTATCTAAAGTAGATGCCTCTGCTTCTGTTATGGTTTCAGTAAATAACTCTTTGGTTTGTTACGGATTAGAAGCATACGGAAATGAAGCTCAAAAAGAAAAATATTTAACAAAATTAGCTACAGGTGAATGTATTGGAGCATTTTGTTTAAGCGAACCAGAAGCTGGTAGTGATGCTACATCTCAAAAAACAACCGCTATAGATAAAGGTGACCATTACGTTTTAAATGGTACAAAAAACTGGATTACAAACGGTGGACGTGCCGAAGTTTATTTAGTTATTGCTCAAACAGACAAGCATAAAGGCTCTCATGGTATTAATGCCTTTATTGTTGAAAAAGGTATGCCTGGTTTTGATATTGGTCCTAAAGAAGACAAATTAGGAATTAGAGGTAGTGATACGCATACATTACAATTTAATGACGTAAAAGTTCCTAAAGAAAATAGAATTGGTGATGATGGCTTTGGATTTAGATTTGCTATGAAAACACTTTCTGGCGGACGAATTGGTATTGCTGCACAAGCCTTAGGTATTGCTGCTGGTGCTTATGAATTAGCTTTAAAATATTCTAAAGAACGTAAAGCTTTTGGTACAGAAATTTGTAACCACCAAGCTATAGCGTTTAAATTAGCGGATATGCATACTGAAATTGAAGCTGCAAGAATGTTAGTGATGAAAGCTGCTTGGGATAAAGACCAAGGGAACAATTATGACATGTCTAGTGCTATGGCAAAATTATATGCTAGTAAAGTTGCTATGGAACACACAGTTGAAGCTGTACAAATACACGGTGGAAACGGATTTGTAAAAGAATACCATGTAGAACGTTTAATGCGTGATGCTAAAATCACTCAGATTTATGAAGGAACCTCAGAAATTCAGAAAATTGTAATTTCTAGAGGACTTATAAAAAATTAGATAACTACTCATAATATATATTTTAAAACCCATCAAATTTTGATGGGTTTTTACATTTATTCACAAATTGTAATATCAAGTTAAAATTCTTTATATTAGTAAGTTAAACAGCATCTTTTTAAGATTCACTGTCATTTAATTTATGGTTCACTTGCTTTACAAAATAATTAATTCTTTCCTTTTTATTTGTTTATTGATTGCTTGTTCATTTTTCGCAAACGCTCAAGAGTCTGTAAACGAAAAGCCATTTTCATTTAATAGTCTAACCATCAATGATGGTTTATCTCAAAGCAGCGTTATTAGCATTGCACAAGACAGTGTTGGTTATTTATGGCTTGCAACACAAGATGGACTGAACAAATATAATGGTAGAAGTTTTAAACACTACGACAAACATTTTGAAGACATTACCAGACCAACATTTAGCAGGCTCGGTAAGATTTATAATGATACCCAAAATCAGTTATGGATTATTACTAATTCTGGAAAACTAGAACTTTACAACTCAAAAACAGATGATTTTAAGCACATCTCAACCTTCAAAAATGTCAGTTCTATATTTCAAGATAAAAATTTAAACACTTATGTTGGCACTTATGGAGACGGCTTATTTAAAATTGATGCGAAAACAAAAGACACGCTTCAGGTTTTAAATGAAAACGATAAACAAAGAACTATTTATGATTTTATTGAAACTAATAATTCCTTAATTGTTTCAGCATCTGGTTCGGTATTTGAATTTAAACAGAACACATCTTATAAGGAAATCCTGATAGATTCTCACAATAACGCAAACTTTAGCACATTAGCAAAAGATAAAAGCGGCAACATTTGGTTGGGAACTTTTGGTCAAGGTTTATATTACAGAGAAAAAAAAACAGATTTGTTTGTAAAATATCGGCATAAAGAACTTCCAGAAGACTTAAATATTGAAGATCTTCTTATTGATAAAGAAAACAGATTATGGATTGCGACTTATGGAAATGGATCTTATAAACTTGACCTAACAAACCAGAATCTCACCAACTTTAAAGCCAACAAAGACAACCCATTTGCTATTCAATATAATGACATCTTATGTTTATATGAAGACGTAACAAATATCATATGGTTGGGTACTGATGGAGCTGGTGCTAATTATTACGATACACATCTTATAAAATTTAATGTATTAACCAATAACCAAGTTCCTAAAACAGTAAATGTTGATGTTGTAAGAAGTATTAGCACTGATAACGATGATAATATATGGATTGGCACCTCCGGAAAAGGCCTAACCTACATTAACTTTAAGACTAAAGAACATAAAACATTCACTGCCAATAATTCTCCTTTAGCTAGCGATAGAATTATTAGCCTACTCAACAACAACAATAATTTATGGATTGGACATCAAGGGTTTGGTCTAAATATTAGAGATATTAACGGAAACTATAAGTCGTTTCCAGAATTAGCCAATTATACCATTTGGCAAATTGTTAGAGAAAACAATGAACAAAGTTGGCTTTGTACTGAACGAAACGGCCTGATTTTATTCGACATAAATAAAGGAATTATTAAGCAATTTAATACCAGTAACTCTTTATTAACAACCAACGACATAAAAACCGTAACCCATGGCGACAATGATGAATTATGGATAGGAAGTGACGATAATGGCCTGTACAAGTTACATACAAGTTTAGATCGCATAACTAATATTAAAACCATCAATAGTAAGATAAAGTCTTTGCTCTACCAAAATGGAATCCTTTGGATAGGAACCAATGGCAAAGGTCTTAAAAAGTATCATATTGAAAACGATACTTTTGAAACGTTTACAACAACGGATGGTTTACCTAACAATGTTATTTATGGAATTTTACCAGATAACAATGGGAATTTATGGTTAAGTACAAATAATGGCATTAGTAAATTTACCAATCAAACTAAAAATAAATTTGAAAATTATAGTAATTACGATGGGTTACAAGCTTTAGAATTTAATACAGGTGCCTACTATAAAGACAAAAACGGTAATCTTTATTTTGGTGGATTAGAAGGCCTCAATTGGTTTAACCCAAACCAATTAACATTTAACACCATAAAACCTAAAACTATTATTACAAAGTTTGAAGTTTATTCAGTAGACCAACCCTTACAACAAAATGCAGCATTTAAATTCAATAAAAACACTATAACTTTTACGTTTTCGAGCCTGCATTTTTCACAACCTGAGCGTAACTCTTATAAATATCAATTGGTGAATTACGATGAAGAATGGATAAATGCAGGCAGTAATAATACGGCACATTACACCAACCTTCCTCCTAACGATTATACTTTTAAAGTTATCTCTAGTAATTATGACGGTGTTTGGAACAATACACCTGCAACATATGCATTTACCATTAACAAACCTTGGTATGGTACTAATTTGGCAAAAATTATTTATGTAATCTTAGGGTTGTTATCTGCATTTGCACTTTATTATTATTTAAAATGGCGTTGGCAAATGAAAATGCAACTTCAGTTTGAACACGAAGAAACTAAACGACTTAAAAAGTTAGACGAATTTAAAACCAAATTATACACGAATATTTCGCACGAATTTAGAACACCACTGACCCTAATTTCTGGACCTATAGAAAATCAACTATCAAAACCAGAACTTTCTAAAAGCGATAAAAAAGAGCTACAACTAGTAAAGCAAAATACGGACAGATTAGTATTGTTGGTAGATCAGATGCTAGATCTTTCAATGCTAGATTCAGGACAAATAAAATTAAGAGTCTCTAAGGGCAACATAACCGTATTGTTAAAACAAATAGTTAGTGCTTTTCAGTATAAAGCCAATCAGAAAAATATTAAGATAAAAAGCAATATTCAAGATATAAAACAAGTGTGGTTTGATAAAGATGTTATTGAAAAGGTAACATCGAACTTATTATCGAATGCTGTAAAATATGCTCCAAAAGAAAGTGAAATTATATTCGATGTCAATCTTCAAGATGATGTATTGGTGTTATCTATAGTAAATTCCAGCGATCGCGTTGGCAGAAAAGACTTGAGTAAGCTGTTTCAGCGATTCTACCAAGACAACAAACTATCTGATGGTGTTGGTGTTGGCTTGGCATTGGTTAGAGATTTAGTCAACTTGTCTAAAGGGAGCATTATTGCGAATAATATTGATGACAATAAAATTCAATTTACAGTAACACTTCCCATTAAGAAAGAAGCCTTTAGTAATGATGAAATCATTGAGAATACTAAAGAGATTCATAATGATGCAGAACAAAAGGCTTCTGAAATTTTAGTCACCAATAAACCTACAATTTTAGTTGTAGAAGATGAACCAGACATACGTGCTTTTATCGTTTCTAATTTCAAAAAAAATTACTACTTAATTGAGGCGACCAATGGTGAATCTGGTATAGAAAAAGCACGCAAACACATGCCCGATCTTATTATAAGCGACATTATGATGCCAAAGAAAGATGGTATTGAACTCTGTAATGCATTAAAATATGATGAAATTACAAGTCATATTCCAATCATCTTATTAACGGCAAAAGTAGGTAACGCTAATGAAATTATGGGCTTAAAAACAGGAGCTGATGCCTACGTTACTAAACCTTTTAATAGCGAAAAATTAAAGTTGACAGTCGATAATTTAATCGAAACCAGACGACAATTACAAAAACACTTCAGTAAAGATTTTAGCATTACACCAGAATTTGCTATTACCTCTACCGAAAACGATTTTCTTCAAAAAATAAAAGACGTCTTAGACGAATACCTAACGGATCCAAACCTTACTAGTGAAAAGTTTAGTGAGAAACTACAAATGAGCAGAACGCAACTCCATAGAAAGATGAAAGCAATCTTTGGTTTATCTACCACTGAATTTATTCGTTCACAACGCTTAAAACTATCGCTCGAATTATTAAAAAATTCGGATGCTACAGTATCTGAAATTGCGTATCAAATTGGTTTTAATTCTCCTTCCTATTTTATAAAATGTTTCAAGGACACGTACAAGACAACTCCTAAAGAATATACTCCCTAAGCACTATATCACAATTAATCAGTTAATTACAAACATCTTTCAACACAATGAAACACCTGTTATATGTTTTGAAACATAATTGATATGATGTATTCAAGCTTCACTATAATTTTACAACACACTAACTAAGTAGAATTTTTTGAGATGGAAAATCCCATTAAGGACAAACCAAAAGATGATAAAATATATCTCAATATAGACCATTTAAAAAAGGGAAACTATCAGCTTGAAATTCTACTAAATAATAAGGTCATCAAATCTATCAAGATTACTAAATAATATTTAAAGCGCTATTAATCAGTTGTGAAAAGGGAAGTAAGTTGAAATAATCCTGAGTTAGTAATTATTTCCCTTTTCTTTTTATTAAAAGGTGAGATCTGATAATGAATGAGATTTTTCAAAATACAGATGCTATAAAGGCTATTATAACAACGTTCCTATTTCAAGGTGCATTTGTATTTATTGGCTTATATATGTTATTAGTTTATATCCAAGTAAAGAAAAAAGACTATTTACTATATGGAATTTATTCTCTTCTATTTGCTGGTTATTTTTTTATAAAAATAGATTTAATGCTAGAGCTAAGATTATTTACAGATAATGTAGACCTAGAATTTAGCTTCTTATTACCCTTATTGTTTTTGCTAACTGGTCTGTATGTGAAATTTATTAATGTTTTTGCAGAAATAAAATCTCACCATGCAAGATTTTCTAAGGAAGTAGACATGTTTACGGTACTCATGTATGTGCTAGCAACAGTGACTTTTTTGTATTTGCTTATAACCAAAGACTCAGAAAACGTTGTTAAATACCAATCTTACATTTTTATACCGCTTCATCTATATTCCTTATATGCTGTAATTAGAGCTTTTATTGTCATTAAATCAAAACTAAGGTATTACATCTTGGTAAGTAATATATGCCTTATTTCTCTAACTATTTTAGGCATGTACTCTGCTTCAACAGCTGTTTATATCCAAGGTGTACATGCCAATAATTTATTTGGTTTCTATAATTTTAACGCATCGCAGCTAGGGGTTTTCTTAGAAATGCTTTGTTTTTCTTTAGGTTTAGGATATAAGTTTAATTTAATTGAAATTGAAAAAGACAAAATCAAAAAATTAGATGAGTTTAAAACTAAACTTTACAATAATATCTCACACGAATTTAAAACCCCATTAACGCTAATTTCTGGTCCTGTTGAAAATCAATTAGCGAAACCAAATATTTCCGAAGATGATAAAGAGCAATTGCACCTTATTAAAAGAAACTCAAAACGCTTATTAAATTTAGTCAACCAATTATTAGACCTTTCAAAATTAGAATCTGGAAATTTAAAGCTCAATGTATCGCAAGGTAATATTACAGTCTTATTAAAACAGTTAGTTAAATCTTTTGAGTATAGCGCTCAAGAAAAACAAATCAAATTCTCTTACAATATTGACATGATAGATGATGTTTGGTTTGATCCTGATGTTATTGAGAAAATCGTTACCAACTTACTTTCTAATGCGATAAAATACACCCCTATTAATGGTAAAATTACGTTTGATGCTAACTTAAATGAAAACTTTATAACAATTGCTATAGTGAATAATGGGAATAAATTAAAAGACGATGAACTTCCAAAATTATTTCAGCGCTATTACCAAAATAATAAGCTAAACGAAGGTGTTGGTATAGGACTGTCCTTAGTAAAAGAGTTAGCTGTTTTATCTCATGGTAATATTATAGCACATACTATGAATTCTGATGATATTCAGTTCACAGTAACTTTGCCTTTAGCGCTCTCCTATTTTGGTGCTACAGAAATTTCTCAGCAACCAATTCTAGATCTAACACATGAAGAACTTAAATATTCAGAAAAACACATAAATTCTGCACATATAGAACATAATCAAAAACCTATTTTATTAATCGTTGAAGATGATAACGACATCAGAACTTTTATTCACTCTATTTTTAAAGAAGACTATAAACTTTATGAAGCTTGTAATGGTAAGGAAGGTATAGAAAAAGCTATAAAACTTATACCAGATATTATCATTAGCGATATAATGATGCCTATTAAAAATGGGATCGATATGTGCAACACCTTAAAAGAAGATATAAAAACAAGCCACATACCTATTATTCTACTAACGGCAAAATCTGGTGACAAAAATGAAATACAAGGTTTAAAATCTGGCGCTGACGCATACGTCACAAAACCTTTTAATGTTGAAAAACTTAAAATACGAGTACAACAAATTGTTGCTAACAGAAATATACTCCACAAATATTACAGTAAAAATAATGCTCTAGACTTCCATGGTATAAATGTTTCTCACACAGAAGATCATTTTTTTCAAAAACTACAAGAAGCTGTAAAAGAAAATGTACTACAACCCGATTTTACATCAAAGCAATTAAGTGATTTAATGCTAATGAGTAGAATGCAACTACACAGAAAACTGAAATCGCTTACAGGTTTATCTACTACAGAATTTATTAAAAAAGAACGTATGAAAGTCGCGGTTAGTTTATTAGAACAATCGGATAGTACAATTTCAGAAATTGCTTACCAAACGGGTTTCAATACATCTTCCTATTTTATAAAATCTTTTAAGTCAATTTACAATTGCACCCCTACCGAATTCACTTCAAAAACCTTGAAACAAGTAACTTAATCACGCTGTTACATAAGTACAACACTTTGTTACATAAGTGCAATCCCGTTATCAGTTAACGATCTAATTTTAGAGTATTAAAGTTATTAAATAATCGATTTGTCTATTTGAAAAAGTACAAAATGATAACAAAAGGACATACGCTTAATAAAAAAGCAGAAAACATATATATCAATTTAGATCACTTAAAAAGCGGAGACTATTTTATAAAGATTGTGCTTAATAGCAATGTTGTTAAATCTATAAAAATCAAGAAATCATGAATACTATTTTAAAGCGATTCTATTATTTGTTACTTCCATTACTGTTGCTCTGTTACGGGTGCAAAACAGATAAAAAACCAGTTGTAGAAATTACAACCAATAACATGGAAATACAAACTGTTGATTCTATTCCTTCTGGTTGGAATACATTCAGCTATAAAAATCAATCTCAGGAAACACACTTTATAGTATTTGAAAAATATCCTGATGGTATAAGTGCTGCCGACACAAAAGCAGACGTATTTCCTGTATTTGATAAAGGCATGACCTTGATTAATGAAGGAAAAACAGAAGAAGGTCTCGCCGCCTTTGGTAATTTACCTCCTTGGTTTTTTAACGTTGTTTTTACTGGAGGTATTGGTTTAACCTCGCCCAATACAACCTCAGAGTCTACTATATATTTAGAACCAGGAAACTACTTAATGGAATGTTATGTAAAAATGCCTAATGGTAAGTTTCATTCTGTGATGGGTATGTTTAAAGAAATACGTGTTACAAATCATAAGAGCGCAATAGAAAAACCACGACCAACCATAGATCTCAATATATCTAGTGCCAATGGTATCACAGCAAATACGTCTTACACTAAAGGACAGCACACTATTGCCGTAACATTTACAGATCAAAAAGCACATGAACACTTTTTAGGGCATGATATTCATTTAGTCAAATTAAGTAACGAAGCCAACTTAGAAGAATTAAATCGTTGGATGAATTGGACCAACCCAAAAGGTTTTATATCACCTTCTCCTAAAGGAATCACTTTTTTAGGAGGTATTCAAGAAATGCCAACAGGCAACACCGGTTATTTTTCAACAAATCTGACGCCAGGTAACTATGCGTTTATTGCCGAAGTACCTAGCCCAAAACAAAAAAATATGCTAAAGCTATTTACGGTAAAACAATAAAGACTTTAAGACATGAAACCTCAATTAAAATTTATACTAACAATAAGCCTCTTTTGCTTAATCATAGCTTGTAACAACAATAATACTCAAACAAATAGTATTGCTTACAGTACTAATGATTCAAATGTTGCAATTCAAGTCACCATGGAAGGCAAATCATTTGAAATAAAGCAAAATCAATTAATACCACAAATACAAACCAAGTTTCAAAACGATTCAATTCTGCTTGTTTTTAGGGATAATGATAATCCGTTACAACTCAACTTTAACCTCTTTCATACAGATATTTTACAAAAAGGCTCAGCAACATACAACATTCCAAATGTGAATTCAGAAAAACAAACTGTTGATCTCAACCTCTTTAATAAAGATAGAGATGTTAAGCAAATGAATAAACGCATCATATTTAGAAAAGGAACCATCAATATTTCTAAAATCACACCAAAAGGACTACGGATGACCTTTGAAGGAGAAGGCAGTGGAATGATGGAGTATGGTAGGAGCTTTCCAATTTCAGGAAACATAAACGTTACATTTTAAAAACAACAAATCTTATGGAATCAGCAAAAACAAAAACAACATCTTCAGAAAGTAAAACAATTGCCATCATTGCCTATTTAACCATTATAGGACTCATTATTGCTTTTGTGATGAACAATGACAAAAAAGATGATTTTGCAAAATATCATATTACCCAATCTTTAGGCTTAGCCATAACAGGTCTTGCTTTGGGCATCATTGGGCTTGTACCAATATTAGGTTGGCTCATTAGCATCATTGGTGTCTTTGTTTTACTCTATATGTGGATCATGGGATTTATAAATGCCATTAACGAAAAAGAAAAACCTGTTCCCCTTTTAGGCACACATTATATAAAATGGTTTAACAATTTATAATCACATTTATTATGAAAACGAAACACATACTATTGATGATTTTCAGCCTCTTCATGGTCGTAAATGTAGACGCTCAAATCTTGAAAAAAATAAGAAAAAAAGCAGAACAAGCTGCCGAACGTACCATTTTAAAAAAAACGGATCAGGTTGTCTCAAAGAAAACAGAAAAAACCATAGATGATGCTACAACAGCAAACAAGTCTAAAAAAAGAAGTCGTAAAAATTCAAAAGAACAAATCGAATCTAAATCAACAAATTCAGCACTAGAGCTTAACACCAAATATAAAACAGACTTCTACAAGGAAGATGTTGTTCTTAAAATACATGAAAATGGAAATAGTAATCAGACACAATATTTTGATGCAGAAGAAGTCGCTGTACGATTAGAATCTAACAAAACACCTAAACCAGGTTATACAGACAGTGAAGGATTTATATATGCTTATAATGACAAAGCACAAGCTTACAACAAATCTTCACTAATAGCATCAGGAGGTCAAGGAATGATGATGCCAAACATGATGTTAGAAATGCTAAAGCTACCTCCAGAACCATTTATGGCAAACACACAAAAGCAAATGGATAAAAATATAACCCCAAATCCGTTTAATGGTTTTGTAGAATTTGCCTTTATATACAAACCCAAACATTTTAGATATGAGGATTTTAAAGAAAGTAAACAATCCTTAAGAGGAAAAAGTTATACAAAGTTTGAATTTCTAAACGAGCCTGGCTATGAAGGTAGTTATGTGATTTTTGATGACAACGATCGTCTTATTGAAATATATACCAATAAATCAGATACAAAACAGTCTATGAGTGCTTTTGAAATGGACATGATGCCGCCTGGAGAAAGCCTAATTATTTACGAATACACACCTGTAGAAGTCAATCTGCCACCAGCAAGAGAAGTAAAATCCCGTGGCCAAGATATGATGGGATTGGTAATGGGATCTTTTAAAAAAGATGAAAATTCAGAAAATATAAATAAAGACGATTATGATACTAGTAATTCAAAAGGTCAAGTAAAATCTGCCAGAAATGCATTAAAAAACAACAAAGTTACTGCAAAAATGTTACCCGAGTCTTATGATTTTGATTGGCAACTTGAAACCGAAATATTGATGGCTTCAAGAAAAAAAGAAGCCATAGATATGACTTTCTTAATTAAAGAAAATGCAAACTATCAAGCAACAAAAATGGTAGATAACAAATCAAAAAACAAAGGTAATGCTACCATGCTATTTGATTCAAATCTTAATATTATGGTCATGTTTATGGAGACTCAAGGCCATAATTTTTTTCAAATGTATCCTATTCCAGAACTTAAAAATACTAATGACAAACCAAATTTTAAAATTACAGATTTAGCTTCAAAAACCATATTAAACTACAATTGCAAAGGCCTACAGCTTGAAGACGACAAGTATATTATAAAAATGTACCATACTATAGAAGCACCTATAAAACTTAGTCATTTCATGAACTTTAATGGCATAAAAAACATGGATTTACCAGACATAGATCCCAAAATTCTATCCCAATTCTCTAATGGTTTAATTATGGAAATGGAAATGATTGATAAAAAGAAATCTAAGAATAATATAAGTATAACAGCAAAATCTCTAGACAAGAAACCTACAACGATAAGTAAAAAAGATTATCAATCAATGAATTTACTCTCTGGATTTAAAAATTAATAAACAAAACCACGTTATGAAAACAAATTTTATAAAAATCATATTGACGGTCATAGTACCCACAATGTTGCATACCTGCTCAAGTAGTGATGACATCACTAATGACGACGACCCACAATCTCAGAGTAATTATATGTATTACAGCATAACAGGTAGTGCTGTTAATCATTCATTTACTATTTCAGAATCTCAGGAAATTGAAAATGATAATATAACGATACTTGGACACGTATATAATGAAGGAACAACACAAGTTGCAAGTTTAGTGTTTGCAAGGTCATTACCTGGTGATGATTTTAAGGAGATTTATATGACACTTCCTACTAATATAGGTGAAATTGCTCTTGGTGAAATTGAAACAGGATCAACCGGTAATATAACAGAGGAACCTATTTTTAATATGAAATTTTTGTTTGGAGAACTATATGCTTTCTATGATGGTGATAATGATGGTGATAATGATTTGCTTACTCATTTACTTTCAAAAAATATTAGTCTAACAATTACTGAATATGAAGAAACCTATAATGATTTTGGAATTTTAACACTTGGACATATTAAAGGGAGTTTTGAAGGGCAGGCATATTGCAAAGCCTATACCGGTCCAACTTCTGAGCCAGAAGAATTACTACACTCTGTCACAGGTAGCTTTGAATACACGATACCTAACAATAACTTGTAAAATAATCTTAAATATTTAATCATGAAAAAAATCCATTTATTAATTACAGCCATAATTATTATCACATTTTCTCTTACAGCGTCAGCTCAATCAGACACAAAAATAGGAGCACTATTAGGTTATGGTACCGAAATTAAAACTATAGGTTTAGGTGCTAATGCTGAGTTTCCAATAATGGAAAAATTAACCATTTCACCATCGTTTATTTATTATTTACCTAAAGATGAAAGCGGTATAAAAATAAACTGGTTTGAAGTTAATGCCAATGCCAACTATTACTTTCTAGAAGAAGAAAACATTGATGTTTACGGTATTGCAGGTCTTAACTACTCTAGTATTAAAGTAAAATACGAAAACAGCTTTGGATTAGGAGGTGATTTCTCTAGTAGTGATGGTCGTATAGGGCTCAACTTAGGCGCAGGTGCCAATTTTAACATCGGAAATAGCATCACCCCTTTCGCAGAAATAAAATACGTCATAATAGATGGTGGACAGCTTGTTATTGCAGGCGGTGTAAAGTTTAATTTATAAATCCTATCATATGAAACCTATATTGCCCACAATAAAACTCTTATTGCTCTTATCGTTAGTTACGATGTCTTGTAGTAAAAATAATGATGATTCTAATAATTCATCACAACAACTTATTTATATCAATTATAGTGTCACTGGCAACCAAGTAAACGATACGTTCAATATTGTGACTGATAATATCAGTGATCCAAGTGTAATTGCTGTAGCTAATATTTTTCCTGAGAGCAATTCTCAAACCTTAAAGAAGGCCGTAATCGTTTATAACGATATTAATCAATCTATTAATGCTTCATTAAGTATTCCTGCAAGAACAGGTTTGACTGAAGTATTAGATGGTCATACAGATTTCGATTTACTTTTTGGATTTAATGATTTAGAATTAGGTCTAGAAGCCAAATCTATTTCTGTAGAAGTTCTGCAAATTGAACATAATGATATTTATGTTACTAGTATAAAGGGATCTTTCCAAGGAATTGCTGTTGATAAAGTCAATATCAATGGCGATGAAATTGAGGAAACTTACATTGTAGATGGAGAGTTTGAGTATAGTGCGTACAGCAACAATTGACACTTTATAAAAACAAATACACTACTAAAAAGACACTTTTAACCCAACTTAAAAAAACATATCACACATTTATTAATTAAATAAATACATATTATGAAAACTTTAAAAATTACTATTTTATGCACATTACTGAATCTATTTGGCTTTTCCCAAACGATTCACACCGTTGACAACCGAGATCAATCTGGAGCCCAATTTACAGATTTGCAAACTGCTATAAATACAGCTATTACAGGAGATATAATTCAAGTGCACCCTTCTCCTAATTCTTATGAGTCTATAACTATTGATAAAACGCTCACTATTATGGGGCTTGGTCACAACTCTGATGTTACTGGAGGCGAAATCGCTAGCCTTAATACCATTACGTTTATTAATAATTCAGCTGGTTCACAAATAAAAGGTTTATCAATTAACAATATAAAGTGCGGTACATCTAGTACTAGTCCCGATCAAACCAATATGCACATTATTAACAATCGTATTAGATCTAATGTTACCGGATCTACTATTGATAACCTTAGTGATGGTTGGATTATTGAAGGCAATTATTTTTCAAGTACTAGCACTAATATAAACTCTCAAACAGGTACTAATGATTGGCAAATAAAGAATAATTTTTTAAGAGGTTCCATTACTAATCTCAATAATACTTCTATCGTTACAAATAATATATTTCTTACCACATTTAGTTCTGAAACATTTTTCTCTTATTGCTCTAACACATTAGTAAATAACAATATTTTTTTATCTACAGGGACTCTAACAGAAATAGGACTATATAGTTCTACAATAACGTTTGTAAGTAATATAACCTACAGCTATTACGGCGCTACTATTAGTCCGTTATCAGGAAGCAATAATTTAGATAATACCAATCCCTTATTTGAAAACGTGCCATTTGAATCTGTAACTGATTTTTATATTAACGACTTTAATTTAGCTAGTGGATCACCAGGAATCAATGCAGGAAGCGATGGAACAGATATTGGTCTTTATGGAAATAACTTTGCGTTTGATCCCAATGGAAGACCTAATCTTACTCCATATGCGGAAAGTATCACCATTACAAATAGTGTTGTTGCTCCAGGACAAACACTTAATGTAGACTTTACTGCAACACAAAAACAATAGTAATGAAACGTATTTTACTCATCCTGATTTGCACTATAGGCGCATTTTGTAATGGCTGGAGCCAGATTACAGATGCCGAATATTTTATAGACCTAGATCCTGGTGTTGGGAATGCCAATGAATTAGCAGTTACTTCTGGCAATACTATTAGTTCAAACTTTAGTATACCAACCAATGGATTAAGTAATGGATTGCATGTACTCCATATCCGAGTTAAAGGTACTAACGATATATGGAGTATGTATTATCGTGATTATTTTTACATACATACTATAGAAATTCCACCTGTAGGCTCAAACTTAAGTGAAGCGGAATACTTTATCGATACCGATCCTGGTGTTGGCAATGGCACTTCCTTATCTATCACACCTGATCAAACACTCAATGATACCTTTAATATTCCAACTACAGGTCTCGATAATGGCTTGCATGTATTACATATACGTGTAAAAGATTTAGACCATAATTGGAGTTTGTTCTACAGAGATTACTTTTATATTCAAACCATCTCTAATGTTGTTTCATCACCTATAACAGCTGCAGAATACTTTTTTGATACTGATCCAGGAATTGGTAATGGTGTATCAATTCCAATAACCGAAGGTTTTACAATTAATGAAACTTTAGCCATACCCGTTCCTGAAGATATGACCGATGGCAATCATTATTTATATCTTAGAGTAGAGAATATGGATAATAACTGGTCTGCATACATATTTGAACTCTTTAATGTAGACAGTAGTTTATCGGTAGAGAATTTAGACCATACAAATTTTAAGGTTTTTCCTAACCCAACACATACGATATTAAATGTTCAATTTCATACAGATGTAAACTATTCATTAGAACTGTTTGATATGCATGGAAAAAAACTCATTCATACAACAACCAATAGTAGACTTGAAAAAATGGACTTTTCAAATTATCCTAAAGGAATGTATTTACTGCACATAATAGAACAAAACACTAATAAACGTTCTGTTGCTAAAATCATTAAATCATAGAATTCAAGAGTTAAAGAGTTAGTAGCCTTTCAAAAAAAAGCTTCGCTATCGAAGCTTTTTTTTATGCCATTGAGTGAAATCTAGACATAGCACCTTTATTACTATCATTAAGCTATAACCTAGAAAAGTGTAATAATTATGATTTTAATTCTTGAAGGACCAATCGTAATTCTCTATAAGAATATTTATCATCTATTTGATGTTTTAAATCTGAAAGGTTTTCGAAAGTAAGAGTTGGGATAATCGCTTTTAATTCTTTATAATGTGTTGAAGACATTAAATCCGTAATTTTCACTTCACCTGAAGCAATAAAATCCGCTAGATGTCCAAATATAGTATTAGAATTTAATTCACGTTCTAAGGCAATTTGATCAATTGATTTTCCCGATTTAAATAAATCTAAAGATATCTTCTTGGTATCCCCTTTTCGTTTTTTAGGTTTTAATTCATCAAATACAGAATGATCATTAGAAGTTTCAATATCATTTTCATTACAATAATCCGTTATAACTTTTAATATGTCTGCTCCATATTTTTCAATTCTCGTTTTACCCATACCATGAACCTCTTTCAATTCTTGTTTAGAAGTTGGTAGTAATTCACACATGGCATATAACGATTTTTGTGTAAAAATTTGAAAGTGAACTAAGCCTTCACGTTTAGCAATTTGATTTCTTAATTCTCGTAATAATTCAAACAGTTCAACATTAGTTGTACCATCTATAATTGTTTTACGCTGTTTTTTGGGCTTTTCTTTACCTAAGAATACTGATTTTGCTCTTAAGCTTAAAAATGTATCTGTATTGAAACCATCAGTTAAACCTTCAAAGTAAGAAAGCTTAGTTTCTAATAGTTCCTCTAAAGTATCTAATTGCTTATCAATATCTTTTTGAATGGCTTTGTTATCAGTAGAAAAATTTATCCCTTTTAAAGGAGCTTCTATAGTTGAAGTCGTTTGATCTTTAAAATACCCCAAGGCTTTTTTAAACCGTTGTTGCACCACTTCGCTCAGCTCAGGAATGTCTTTAAGATTGGCTAAAGTTTGTAATTGTGATTTAAAACCATTACTTATTTTAAGAAGATTTGTTACACTATCTTTAATAGTAATAATCGGAGCTTCTATTGTACCTTCAATACTACCTCTGTTTTTATAATAAATATCTAAAACACGATTAGCAGGATAGATAAAACCATAAAAATTGAATACTTCTGAAATTAAATCTAATTGATAATTACGTTTTGATTCCAATAAAATAGAATCATTAGGTTGATTTTCTTCTGCCTTCTTATTAAATTCAATAACATTATAATCACTAATTATTTGATTCGATTCAATTTTACTTTTTAAAACCAAACCTTCTAATGATTTACAACGACTCAATGCCACATAAGTTTGTCCGTGAGCAAAAGCTCCCTGAGCATCAATAATTGCTTTTTCAAAAGTTAATCCCTGACTTTTATGAATTGTAATAGACCAAGCTAAGCGCAATGGAATTTGTGTAAAACTACCTATTTTATCTTCAGAGATGGCTTTGGTATCAGCATCAACGGTATATTTTATATTTTCCCAAGTTTCTAATTTTGTAGTGATATTAAAATCGTCATCCGGACAGTGTACAATAACTTCATCCTTTTCTAATAAAATCACCTTTCCTATTTTACCATTAAAGTATCGTTTCTCTTGAGAGCTATCATTTTTAATAAACATAACCTGTGCTCCAACTTTTAACTCTAATATTTCTTTATTAGGAAAAGAATGCTCTGGAAAAGTCCCTTCAATAATGGCTTTATATATCCATGTTTTGCCTTTCAACTTATCTAACTCTACCAAATTAGTTTGTCGTGCTTTATTATTATGTGTGGTTAGGGATACATACCCATCATCTTCATTGGGTTCAAAATCTGGTAAAAACCGTTTATTTAATTCTTCGGCTAAAGCAATGCTTAAATTATTATTCCTGATTTCATTTAAAATATTAATAAACAGCGGATTTTCTTGTCTATAAATATGTTTTAGTTCTATAGTAATAGGATTACAATTTTGGTAAGATATACTACTAAAAAAGAATGCATTCTTATAGAAGGGCTGTAGAAGTCTCCACTCATGATCCTTTATCACTGGAGACAATTGTTGTAAATCACCAATCATTAACAACTGTACTCCTCCAAATACTTTATTTCTATCCTTATAGCGTCTTAAGGTTTTATCTATACCATCTAGTAAATCAGCTCTAACCATACTAATCTCGTCAATGACCAATAAATCTAAAGACTTAATTATATCTATTTTAGTTTTGCTAAATTTTCGTTTGAAACTTGATGAGGACATTTCATCATTTGGTAAAATAGGTCCAAACGGCATTTGAAAAAAAGAATGAATTGTAACCCCTTTAGCATTGATGGCAGCTACTCCTGTAGGAGCAACAATGACCATTCGTTTATTTCCCTGAAGTTTTAGTTTATGCAAAAAGGTGGTTTTACCAGTACCAGCCTTTCCTGTTAAAAAGACATTTCTATTAGTATTGTTTACAAACTTCCATGCTAAATCTAATTCTAAATTTTCTTTCATAATTCAATTCCAAATAAAGAATGAAGATAATAAAAAAGGTTAATTGATTTACTTCACGATACATTCTAAAACAAAAAACCCTTACTAGATATCTAGTAAGGGTTTTCAAAAAAGGCGGCGACCTACTC